>Ga0163111_10001041_pt1 | contig 16777 bp, 15 predicted proteins | sample CRUFie1St18metaG_FD_109645 | JGI IMG/M metagenome (GOLD analysis project Ga0163111, IMG submission 109645) | Marine microbial communities from the Costa Rica Dome - CRUD Field 142mm St18 metaG | ecosystem: Environmental > Aquatic > Marine > Oceanic > Photic zone | place: Costa Rica: the Eastern...
AATAATTATCCACAATTTATTAACTTATTGCCAACAGCAAAAAAACACCATATATACACTATATTGTGTAAAAAAATGAAAATGTCACAATATATTGTGTTTTTTTGCTTGATTCTTTGTCCACAATTAGTATATTAGTGTTTAGGAGAAAAAGTTTTAGGTACTGCAGACATCACTTAAATTTTTCCAAAAAAATATATTTATAAAGACTCAAGCAAGTAAGGAAATTATTGGGGAAAAAATGGAAACACAACAACAAGAAGAAAATACAAAGATAAATCAATCAATTGCTGATATAGAAAATACAGCGCCAGGCAAACTAAGAGTTATAAAAAGAAATGGAAAAGTTGTTCCTTTTGAAGATGACAAAATAAAAGTTGCTATAACAAAAGCATTTTTGGCAATCGAGTCTGGAAATGCTGCTGCAAGCGAGAGAATCCACAAAAAAGTAACTAAGCTAACAGAAAATGTTATCGAAGTTTTCAAAAGAAGAATGCCATCAGGAGGAACTCTTCATATTGAAGAAATTCAAGATCAGGTTGAGCTGCAATTAATGAGATCAGAAGAATTAGAGGTAGCAAAATGCTATATCTTGTATAGAGCAGAAAGAACACAGGAAAGAAAAAAAGATATACCAGAAATTGATGTTTCAAATACTCCTAAAATAAATATAACCAAGAATGACGGGTCTGTTGTGCCGCTTGATGTTGAAAGAGTAGCATCCTTAATAAATGATGCTTGTGAAAATTTAGAAGAGGTTTCTGTTAAAGAAGTTCTCGATGAAGCATTAAAAAACTTATACGACGGGGTTTCAATTGCTGATATGAGAACAAGCCTAGTTATGTCTGCGAGAACAAAGGTTGAGGAAGAACCAAATTACTCATTCGTTACAGCTAGGATATTAATGGATCAAATTAGAAGCGAAGCATTAAATTTTCTAGGAGTTGCAGAAGAATCTACTTATCAAGAGATGGAATCAAACTATCCTGAAGCTTTTAAAGCTTATATAGACAAAGGAATTGAGCTAGATATATTAAATCCTGAGCTTAAAAACTATGATCTTGATAAGTTATCAAAAGCGATAGATCATACAAGAGATAATCAGTTTACATACCTGGGATTGCAAACGCTTTACGATAGATATTTCATTCATTGTGATGATGTAAGATATGAGTTACCTCAGGTTTTCTTCATGAGGGTGTCTATGGGTCTTGCTCTTGAAGAAGAAAATAGAGAAGAAAGAGCAATCGAGTTCTATAGATTATTATCAAGTTTTGATTATATGAGCTCTACCCCAACCCTATTTAATTCAGGAACTAAGAGACCACAGTTGTCCTCCTGTTATTTAACGACAATTCCTGATGACCTAGATGGAATATTTTCTGCTATGAAAGATAACGCTTTGTTATCAAAGTGGGCAGGAGGACTAGGCAATGATTGGACGCCTGTGAGAGCAATGAACTCATACATCAAGGGAACAAATGGAAAAAGCCAGGGCGTTGTTCCATTTTTAAAAGTTGCTAATGACACTGCTGTTGCAGTAAACCAAGGCGGTAAAAGAAAAGGAGCAATGTGTGGTTATCTTGAAACATGGCATCTGGATATAGAGGAATTTTTAGATCTAAGAAAAAATACAGGTGATGAAAGAAGAAGAACGCACGATATGAATACAGCAAATTGGGTACCTGACTTATTTATGAAAAGAGTTGAACAAGACAAAAATTGGACCCTATTCTCTCCTGGAGAAGCCCCAGATCTTCATGACCTGATTGGAAAGGCTTTTGAAGACAAATACGAAGAGTATGAAAGAAAAGCAGCTAATGGTGAGATGGATCAATTTAAATCAATTCCAGCAAAAGAATTATGGAGGAAAATGTTAACAATGCTTTTTGAAACAGGTCATCCGTGGATAACATTCAAAGACTCATGTAATTTAAGATCGCCACAACAACATGCAGGTGTAATACATTCATCGAATTTATGTACTGAAATTACCTTAAATACTAGCGCAGATAATGAAATTGCTGTTTGTAATCTTGGCTCTGTAAATCTTGCTAACCACATGCATGATGGAAAGCTGGATGAAGAAAAAATAAAACAAACCGTTTCAACTGCTATTAGGATGCTTGATAACGTAATAAACATTAATTACTACTCGGTTGATACAGCAAAAAATTCAAACTTTAAGCATAGACCAATCGGTCTTGGTCTAATGGGGTTTCAAGATGCCTTATACCTTCAAAATATTCCTTACTGCAGTGATGAAGCAATTCAATTTGCTGATACAAGTATGGAATTAATAAGCTATAACGCTATTCTTGCGTCAACAGAATTGGCAAAAGAAAGAGGAGCCTACGAATCATTTGATGGATCTTTGTGGAGCAAAGGAATACTACCAAAAGACTCTATCCAAATACTTGAAGATAATAGAGGAAAGGATTATTTAAATGTTGATAGGTCAGAAACCTTGGATTGGGAAACCTTAAGAAAGAAAGTTATGAAAGATGGTATGAGAAATTCAAATGTTATGGCAATAGCACCAACAGCAACAATATCAAATATAACTGGTGTTACTCAATCAATTGAACCGACTTATCAAAATCTTTATGTTAAATCTAACCTATCAGGAGAATTTACAATTGTGAATCCACATTTAGTCAGAAAACTAAAAGAGATGGATCTTTGGGATGATGTAATGATAAATGACCTTAAATATTTTGAAGGTAGTCTTTCAGAAATATCAAGAATACCAGATGATGTCAAAAAACTATTTTCTACAGCATTTGAGGTTGAGCCAAGATATATTGTTGAATCTGCAAGCAGAAGACAAAAATGGATTGATCAAGCTCAATCATTAAATCTTTATATTGGAAATGCTGATGGTAAAAAGCTTGATATTACATATAGAATGGCCTGGTATTCAGGTTTAAAAACAACCTATTATCTAAGATCAATAGCAGCAACATCAACAGAAAAATCAACAGTACAACAGGGAAAACTTAACGCAGTAAGTTCTGATGCAAGTCAGGCTTCGAATGACGAACTGGGTGCACCAGCACCTGTTCCAGATGCATGCTCGCTGGATGATCCAGATTGTGAGGCATGTCAATAAATTTTATGGAGAAAAAAATATGTTAAATTGGGATGAATACGGAAAAGAAGAAAATTCAGCTCCACCGGTAACACCGGAAGTTAAAAAAGAGGCGGCTGCTCCAAAAGCAGAAGTCCAACAATCAGAACCTCCTCAGCCAGCTGAAACAGCAGTACCAACTAAGTCAGCAGATATTAGTGAAGGATCTAGAGCAGCGGCAGCAAGAGAAGCTGTTAATAATCTAGACGAAACAGCTGGCATGGAGGAACTTGATGAAATGATGGCAAACGCTGGTCGAGTTCAGGTTGATCAAAAAATGATGATCAATTGTAAAGCAGATCTAAATCAGCTTGTTCCATTCAAATATGATTGGGCATGGCAAAAGTATCTTGATGGAAGTGCTAATCACTGGATGCCACAAGAAATTAATATGACAAATGATATTGTTTTGTGGAAATCTGAAGATGGTTTAACTGAAGATGAAAGAGTTATTGTGAAAAGGAATCTTGGTTTTTTCTCAACAGCAGACTCGCTTGTTGCAAATAATCTTGTTCTTGCTTTGTATAGATTAATTACTAATCCAGAATGTAGACAATATATCCTAAGACAAAGTCTTGAAGAAGCTATTCACACTCATGCATATCAATACTGTATTGAATCATTGGGTATGGATGAAGGTGAAATATTCAATATGTATAGAGAAGTTCCGTGTGTTGCTAGAAAAGCCTCATGGGGCCTAAAGTATACTCAAGAGATATCAGATCCTGATTTCAAAACAGGAACAGAGGAAACAGATAAACAACTTCTGAAGAATCTTATTGCATTCTACTGTGTGTTAGAGGGTATTTTCTTTTATTGTGGATTCACTCAAATACTATCAATGGGAAGAAGAAATAAAATGACAGGGACAGCAGAACAGTTCCAATACATTTTAAGAGATGAATCTATGCATGTTAATTTTGGTATTGATGTCATTAATCAAATTAAAATTGAAAACCCACATTTATGGGATGATGAAATGAAATCTGAAGCTGCTCAGATGATTTTAGAAGGTACTGAATTAGAAATTCAATATGCAAGGGATACTATGCCAAGAGGTGTTCTAGGTATGAACGCTGCGATGATGGAAGAATACTTAAAGTTCATTGCCAATAGAAGACTTACTCAGATAGGTTTAGATGAGGAGTTTACCGGTGTTAGCAACCCATTCCCTTGGATGTCAGAGATTATTGATTTAAGAAAAGAGAAAAATTTCTTTGAAACAAGAGTTACTGAATATCAAGTTGGTGGCGCTCTTAACTGGGAATAAAACTTGAAGTTATATTCAAGTCCGGTTGCACCTAGTCCAAGAAAGGTTCTTATCTTCATTGCTGAAAAAGGCATAAAAAATATTGAAGTTGAGAACCTTGATATTGGAAAAATGGAGCACAAGACTCCCGAGTACAAAAAAATAGCACCAAACTCAAGAATACCTGCTCTTGTCTTAGATGATGGGAAAGTAATACTAGAAACTACAGCTATATGCAGATACCTTGAATGTTTACATCCCGAACCTAATCTATTTGGTGAAAACCCAATGGAGATTGCAGAAATTGAAATGTGGTACTCAAGAGTATCTTTTGAGTTAATGCTTCCTCTAATGCATGGCTTTAGACACACTCATCCTCATATGAGCGCATTAGAAAATCAGAACAATGAATTTGGTTTAGCTCAAAGAGAATTGGCAGTAAAGTCATTAGGCTATTATGACAAGGTGATTGGCGAAAAAGAATTTATTGCATGTGATAAGTTTTCATACGCCGATATACAAGCTGTTAGCTCTCTTCAGTTTTTGGTAAGGCTTAATAAAATAGATATTAATGATTATAAAGATCTCAGCAATTATATAAATACTATCGCTGAAAGACCTAGCTTTTCAATATAAGAAATTTTTGTTGTATTACTTTTGATTGATTAACTCAAAAAACTTAAGGGTTTGCTCTCCACCATTTTGAAGGGCTCTAGCATCTTCCATATCTGAGATTTTATCCCAATTTGCCTGAATATTTTCTGGGGTCATATCTTCGCCCATACCCAATGAAACACCCATAGTTTCATGAATAAATATTCTTGAAAAAACCCCGGCACCTGCAGCCATTATTGCTCCGTTTGGTGCATTTTCACTGGCTAAATAGATTACTGCGGGAGTTACATACTCGGGTTGTAAGTTTTTACCAAAATCTTCAGGTATGAGGCCCTCTGTCATTCTTGTATATGCAACAGGAGTTATGGAGTTTGTAAAAACATTTTTACTCTGACCTTCGATTTTAAGTGTATTCATTAATCCAACCATTGCCATTTTGGCAGACCCATAATTTGTTTGGCCAAAATTACCAAAGACCCCACTTGAAGAGCTGGTAAATATAATTCGGCCGTATTCTTGTTCTCTCATTATTGGAAAAACTGTGTGTGTGCAATTTAAGCTTCCTTGAAAATGAACATCCATAACAAGATTAAAGTCTTCAAGACTAACTTTATGGAAGCTCTTGTCTCTCAGAATGCCAGCGTTATTTACAAGGATGTCAACCCTTCCCCATTCGTTCATAGTTTGATCAACCATTCCTTTGACAGCTTCTAGGTCAGTCACGCTTGCACCATTAGATATAGCCTCTCCTCCATCAGCCTTAATAAGCTCAACAACCTCTTCTGCTGCGTCACTAGCCCCGCTTCCATCAACGCTACCACCTAGATCATTAACAACAACCTTGGCGCCTCGTTTTGCAAGTTCAAGGGCGTGTTGTTTTCCTATACCCCCACCTGCACCAGTAACGATTGCAACCTTATCATCAAATCTTATTGTCATGTTTATTTCTCCAAGAGTATTTTTTTTAGATTGAAACTATTTTAATCAAAAAGAAAGTTATTTACTATGATAGAAAATTGGAGATTAGATTTTAATTTAGGAATATAATTACTAATTATTTATTCAATAAGGAAAGTATGAGCTCATCAGTAAAAGTAGTAGTAACAGGCGCAGCAGGTCAAATAGCATACTCTTTAATACCGAGGTTAGTGGATGGAAGAACCTTTGGAAATAAAAAGGTAGATTTAACACTAGTTGAGATTCCTCAGGTTGTAGACAAACTTAAAGGCTTGGTAATGGAATTAGAAGATTCTTATTTTCCAAATATGGGCGAAGTTAATTATACAGATAATTTTAAAGAAGCATCAAAAGACGGGGATTGGTTTTTGCTTGTTGGAAGCATCCCAAGAGGAATTGTTTACAACGGAAAAAAAATAGAGGAAAGATCAGACCTTTTGAGTATAAATGGTGGAATCTTTGTGGACCAAGGTAAAGCAATTGGTGAGCATGGTAAAGATGATGCAAAAATACTTGTAGTTGGGAATCCAGCTAATACAAATGCTTTTATTGGAAAAAATGCTGCCAATAAAGATTCACAGCTTTGGATGGCAATGACCATGCTAGATTCAAATAGAGCAAAATCAGTTATATCTAAGAAAACCAATACAAACATATCAGAAATAACAAATATGATAATTTGGGGTAATCATAGTCCGACTATGTATCCTGATTCTGAAAATGTTCTTATTAATGGAGAGACAGGAAGTTCTTTAATCAATGACATGTCGTGGATTGAATCTGAATTTATTCCTAGCGTTCAACAAAGAGGAAAAGCAGTAATTGATGCTAGAGGAGCCTCGTCAGCAACATCTGCAGCAAAGGCTGCAATTGATACAGTTGTAGCTTGTGAGAATCCAACCCCATCTGGTGGATGTTTTAGTGCTGCTATCGCCAGTGACGGCTCTTATGGGGTTCCTGAAGGCCTTATTTGTGGATATCCTCTTATGACGCTTGCAGATGGGACTGTAGAAATTAAAAGGGATATAACTTTATCAGACTTTGCAAAATCAAAATTCCAAATATCAATTGATGAACTGCTTGAAGAAAAAGAGGCAGTAAAACATCTAATGAAATGACCAAAAAAGAACAGATCCTATTTAGCTTTATATCAAATATCATTGATGATGAGAAACCCAACTCTATAAAAATTCTCACCTCACAAGATATTTCGAAACTTATAAAAAGAATAGAAAAAACTAGTACAAAAAATCTTTATATCTCTCCAAAAATTAATAATGTTAATAATGAAAATTGTGATTTATATATCGTATTAGATGATATAAAAACAACTGAGGCTGATATCGGAATTATTAAGAATTTATTTAGTCAAAAAATTGTTGTTTTTTCAAACTTTAATGAAGATAAAGAAATAGATGACATGATGCTTAAACTTGGTCTTCAGACCGAATTAAGAGATAAAACTAATAAATTAAAGTGTTTTTCTTACAATCTTAAAACCTACAACAATAAAAGGTCTTGGAATAACTCTAAGGGTTGGGCTAATCCAGAGAATTTTGATAAATTTAGATGGTAAAGTTATTTAGTCTTATTTGTTTATTCACTGCTTTTTAACTGAGGGAATAAAAGAACATCTCTAATTGAAGACTGATTTGTGAGTAACATGACAAGTCTATCTACACCCATTCCCACACCAACAGCTGGTGGCATTCCATGCTCAAGAGCAGTGATATAGTCATGATCATAATCCATTGCTTCTTTGTCACCTGAATCCTTGGCGGCTACTTGATCCTCAAATCTAGAGGCCTGATCATCTGGATCATTTAATTCACAAAATCCATTTGCGAATTCTTTACCACCAATAAATAGTTCAAATCTGTCTGCAAATTCTGGATTGTCTTCATTTCTTCTAGATAACGGAGATACTTCAACAGGATATTCAGTTACAAAAGTGGGGTCAATTAAACTCGACTCAACTGTCTCCTCAAAAATCTCTAAGAGCATTCTCCCAACTCCCCAATTCTTTTCAACTTTTATTTTTTTGTTATTTAAAAATTCCTGAAGCTTCTTTTGATTGATTAAGTCATCCTTTGATAGGTCTTTATTATGTTCAAGAACTAAATTTGAAAGTGTTGATTGGTTAAAATTTCCTAAGTTAATTTTTACATCATCCCATTCTATATCTAAGCTACACCCTGCAGCCTCAGCTGCATTTAAAATAATATCTTGTGTTAAATCCATTTGATCTTGCATGCTTGCATAAGCCTGATACCATTCCATCATTGTAAATTCTGGATTGTGTTTAGTTGAGAGTCCTTCATTTCTAAAACTCCTATTAATTTCAAAAACTTTTTCAAATCCTCCAACCAACAACCTTTTTAAATATAATTCAGGAGCTATTCTTAAATATAAATCTTGTCCCAAGGCATTATGTTGAGTAATAAAAGGTCTAGCAACAGCCCCTCCAGCTAAAGGATGCATCATGGGTGTTTCAACCTCAAGATAGCCCACTTCATTCATTTTTTTTCTCATTGAATCAACGATCTTTGTTCTTTTTATAAAAACTTCTTTTGTTGAATTATTTGTCATTAAATCTAGGTATCTTTGTCTATAACGTGCCTCGACATCGGTCAATCCTTTAAACTTTTCTGGCATTGGCCTTAATGATTTTGTAATCATTTCCAGATCCCAAACATCAATTGTTAACTCATCCTTTTGAGTTCTAAATAAAGAACCTGAAACGCCAACAATATCCCCAAGATCCCATGTCTTAAAATCTTCATAAACATCTTCATCAACATTATTCTTAGTTACGTATATTTGTATGTCTCCAGATGAATCTCTTAGGGTTGCAAAACTAGCTTTCCCCATTACTCTTTTTAGAACAATTCGACCTGCTATAGATATATTCTTAATATTTTTTTCAGCTAATTCTTCTTTAGAAAGATTTCCGTATTTATCATGTAAATTATTTGCATTATTCTGAGGTTTAAATGAATTCCCATACGCAGATCCCTTATCTCTAAGCTGATCTAGTTTTTTTCTTCTTTCTTCAAGAATGGCTTTTTCACCACCTAAATTCTCTTTATCCATTTATATACCTGCTTTTAATGACGATTTCATAAAATCATCTAAATCTCCATTCAAAACCGCTGCAGTGTTTCCAGTCTCATGATTGGTTCTTAAGTCTTTTATTCTTGACTGATCCAATACATATGACCTTATCTGACTGCCCCATCCAATATCAGACTTACTATCTTCAAGAAGTTGCTGTTCTTCGTTTTGTTTTTGTAATTCTAACTCGTAAAGCTTAGATTTTAATTGTTTTAGTGCATTTTCTTTGTTTTTATGTTGTGACCTATCACTCTGAGATTGTGCAACAACTCCTGTTGGAATGTGGGTTAACCTTACTGCAGAATCTGTTTTATTAACATGCTGTCCTCCAGCGCCTGATGCTCTGTAAGTATCAGTTCTTATATCTGCTTTATTTAGATTGATTTCAATGGAATCATCAACCTCAGGTGAAATAAATACTGATGCAAAAGATGTGTGTCTTCTATTGCCAGAATCAAAAGGAGATTTTCTTACCAACCTATGAATGCCTGTTTCTGTTCTTAACCAACCATAGGCATAATCACCATCAACATAAAGTGATGCTGATTTAATTCCAGCCACATCTCCATGTGATATTTCAATTACATTTGAGTTAAAGTCTCTGCTTTCAGCCCATTTTGTGTACATTCTTAAGAGCATTTCTGCCCAATCTTGGGCCTCTGTTCCACCTGAGCCAGATTGAATCTCAATATAAGCAGAAGAAGAATCCATTTTATTGGTAAACATTCTGCTAAATTCAAGTTCCTCAACCATTAAAGAAATTTCACTAACTTCATTTGATATCTCATTAATAGAAGAGTCATCTTTTTCTTCTATTGACACATCTAGAAGGACTTGAGAGTCGGAAACTTTTTCTGCAACTATTTTATAAGAACCTAAAATCTTTTCTAAAGAGGTTTTTTCTTTACTTAATTTTTGTGATAGATCTAAATCTGACCATACCTCCTCTTTAGTAAGCTGATTTTCAATCTCAGCTAGTCGTTTATTTTTCAATTCAATTTTAAGGGCGTTATCTCTTATGTCATCTACTCTATTTTGAAGATCTTGAAGTATTAATTTTAATTCTTGGGTATCCATAATTTATTAATTTTTCTCTTTTATAAATCTAAATATTGAATTGTCTTTTAAATTTAATTTCTTCGCTACTTCATTTTTATTTAATACTTCAGTTAGTTTATTTGGAATATTATTTATTGATAAGCCAGCATTTTTAAGAGCCGATGGAAATTTTGCTGGGTGTGCTGTTGATAGTATTATAGTTTTTCCCTTTAAACTGTTTTTAAGGTTTTTTACAGCATCTGCTGCTACCGCTGTGTGTGGATCCATAATGTAATTAAAGTTCTTATAATAAAATTGCATACATTCGGATGTAGAAATATCGTCAGAGCTATAACTCAAAAATAAATCAGATGATTTATCCCAGATAGATTCGTTGATTTGAATGCCTTCATCTGGAAATTTTGAGTATAGCTTGGAACATAGATCTGAATCTCGATTAAGATAAAAATCATAAAGCAGTCTTTCAAAATTACTTGCAACACTGATATCCATGCTTGGTGAAATGGTTTCGTTTACTTCGGACTTTGAGTAGTCATTATTTCTAAAAAATCTATCTAGAATGTCATTAGAATTTACAGCTACAACAATTTTAGATAGCGGCATACCCATTTTGAAAGCAGCATAACATGCAAAAACATTTCCAAAGTTTCCTGTAGGAACAGAAAAATTTAGTGATTCTGATAGTTTATTTACTTTAAGAGAAGCATAAAAGTAATAACATATTTGTCCGATAATTCTTACCCAATTAATAGAATTAACAGCAAGCAAATACTGATTGCTTTTTAAAAAATTCCTTTCATTAAAGCCTCTCTTAACAATATCCTGGCAATCATCAAATGTTCCATTGGCCAAAATGGGAAAAACGTTATCCTTATCAACAGTTGTCATTTGTTTTCTTTGAATCTCAGACATACTCCCCTCAGGTATCAATATAAAACTTTTAATCAAGCTAAATTCTTTGCAAGCATCAATTGCAGCTGAGCCTGTATCACCCGAAGTAGCACCAAATACTATGGCTGTTTTGTTCTGATTTTGTAAGGTTTTATTGAAAAAAGCAGCTGCAAGTTGCAACCCAAAATCTTTAAAAGCCGCAGTCGGTCCATGAAATAATTCTAATATTGAGGTAGATTTATTAATTTCATAAATATTTATTAAATCCTTATTATCAAAATCATGCCAAGTCTGATCAAGAAGCTTTTCAACCTCAACCTTATTGAAAGATGAACCAGTAAATAAAGGAACAATTTCTTTGGCAACATCAATGAAATTATCAAAATTCTTTAATTTTTCTATATCTACTTGAGGCCAATTATTTGGCATATATAAGCCACCATCTTTTGCAAGTCCTTGCATAAGGACTTGTTCAAAAGTTTTATCCCTGTCCTTACCTCTAGTGCTATGAAAAAGCATGTCTAATTAGATTCTATTCTTATCGATCTTATTTTATTTACAGAATCGAGATTTATTAAATTTTCGTATAAATCTTCATACTCTCTTTCAGCAAAAAGATCTGTGATAACTACAACAGGTAAGCTACCCCCTTTCAAGGCTTTCTTTTGCTCAACCAACTCGATACCAATGTTCTTTTCAGCAAACGTTGAAGTAATTGAATCAATTGCTGAAGAAGCATCCAGAGCTTCAATGTACAAATAATATTGAAAACTTAAACTTAAAAAATCAACTAATTCTATATTCCTATTAGAATCTACTACTGAAATATTATTATTTGAGTTTGCTAAATTAACTAAATCAGATATAACACCTGATGCAGTTGATTCTTGGCCTGCACCGGAGCCAGCTATATGAAGAGTTCCTAGTAAGTCTGTTTCTATTTCTATGCCATTTCTAACGCTCTTTAAATTTGCTAAATATGAATCTTCTTTAATAAAAACTGGATGCGCTCTTAATTCAACTTTATCTTTATTTAATTTTGAAACTGCAAGATGTTTTATTGTAAACCCCATATCTTTTGCATATTTAAAATCAATTTTTTCTATATTTGATATTCCTTCTATATAAAAATCTTTAGGAGGCAAGCATGTTCCAAATGCAAGTGAAGATAGTATTCCAATTTTGTGAGCTGCATCCATTCCTTCAATGTCAAAAGTTGGATCAGGTTCAGCGTATCCTTCTTTTTGTGCCAATTCTAGAGTTGATCTAAAATCTGAACCTTCTTCCATATTAGATAATATAAAATTTGAAGTGCCATTAAGCATTCCAGAAATTTTAGTAACTTTATTTGCAGATAACTCCTCAGTGAGCATTTTTATTATTGGCGTTCCAGCACAAACAGATGATTCAAATAATACCTGAACACCATTAGAGCTTGCTTCTTTGAAGATTTCATCCCCGTGATGAAATAAGACAGCCTTATTAGCTGTCACAACATGTTTTTTGTTCTTTATAGCCTTGAGAATAAGCTCTCTTGCAACATCAACTCCTCCTATTAGTTCTATAAGAACATCAATATCATGATTTATTACATCAAAAATATCTCTCTCAATCTTAGTTGCTCCAGGATCGCATTTTGGATTGTCTCTTCTTGCTCCAATTACAACAATCTCAATATCTAAATTTCCATTAGAATTTATTAGTTTGTTATTATTTTCAATCGTATTAAAAAGTCCAGTAGCAACATTACCCCAGCCGCAAATACCGATTCTTAATTTATTCATTTCAACTCTTTAGTTTATCAAGTAAATCTTTTGGAGAAAAATAACCAGGATATAACTCACCATCTTCAGATATTATTGCAGGTGTTCCGTTGATACCTAGTTTCTGTCCAATTGCATAATGCTTTGCTACTGGTTGAGAATCGCAGAAATTTAATCTTAGATTTTTTCCATTCTTTAAACTAGTGATCGAGTTCTTAGGATCTTCCGAACACCAAGCCCCTACCATCTTTGTAAAAGCTTCAGTTCCAATACCTGACCTTGGAAAAGCAGCATAGTGAATTGAAATACCCATTTTATTATAATCTTCAATTTCATCATGTAGTTTCCTGCAATATCCACAATCTACATCAGTAAATACGGTTACGCTATAAGACTCATTCTTTGATATAAAAGAAATTAATTCGTCTTTTTCTATGTTTTGCATTAATTGAATTCGTCTTTTAGTAATATCGGCTGCAGTTAAGTTAATAATTTCAGATGAAGCTATTTCAAACATGTCTCCATATAAAAAATACTTCCCATCTTTTGAAACGTATAGTGGCTGAACATCTCCATAATAAACTTTATATATATCAGGGAAATCTGACTTTTCTATTGCCTCGATTTGAGTTCCAGGAGGCAGAATTGAAGATATACGTTCTTTAATTTCAATTTCATCTGAAAAAATTGTTATAGAAAAGATAAGAAAACTATTAATTAATAATTTAAATTTCATTTTATCCTCTTGGGTGATGTTTTTTCAAAACTTCCCCTAGTCTTTGTTTTGCAATGTGAGTATATATTTGAGTAGTTGATAAGTCACTATGACCAAGAAGAAGTTGTACTGATCTTAAATCAGCACCTCTATTTAATAGGTGTGTAGCAAATGCATGTCTTAAAGTGTGTGGTGAAATAGATTCTTTTAAATTTGCTCGTGAAAGGTATATTTTGATTCTTTTCCAAAACGCTACTCGACTCAATTTAGAACCTCTATTAGATAAAAAAACTTCCTTTGACGTTGAATTTTTTCTAACAGAAAAATAACTATTTAGTGCCTCAAGTGCTGATTCACCAAACGGAATTAATCTTTCTTTTGAACCCTTTCCTAATACCTTAACAACACATCTGTTTATATCCATATCAATAATTTTAAGATTAAGCAGTTCTGATATTCTCATTCCAGTTGCATATAGCATTTCAATCATAGCCTTATCTCTAACCTCTATTTCAATAGAAAGATCTGGGCTTGCAAGCAATTTATCTACTTCATCTTCAGACATTGAAATTGGAAGATATTTCTCCTGTTTTGGTGTAACGATTTCACTTACTGGTGAATTATTAATAATATTTTTTTTAATAAGATACAAATACAAAGCTTTGAGAGATGAAATTTTTCTATTAACTGAAGAGCTTTTCAGTTTTGATTCAAATAAAAAAGAAATATAGTTATTAATTTCAGCCTCCTGGAAATTAATAAAATTTAAATTATCTAACTCGTATGACCAACTTAGAAAACTATCTATGTCTTTTTTGTATGATTTAACCGTGTTTTGAGATAGTCCTTTCTCAATGTATAAATAATTAAAAAAATCCCTAAGATAGGGATCTTTTTTAATCGATTTATGCATTATATTATTCTAGGCGTTCTTTAATTCTTGCAGATTTTCCAGATCTTTCTCTTAGATAAAATAACTTAGATTGTCTAACATCGCCCTTTCTTTTAACTTTAATGGAGTCAATCAAAGGGCTATGAGTTTGAAAAGTTCTTTCAACCCCGATGCCACTTGATATTTTACGAACAATAAATGAGGAATTTAATCCAGCATTTCTAACTCCCATAACAACACCCTCAAAGGCTTGAAGTCGAGTTCTTTGGCCTTCTTTAACTTTTACTGAAACAATAACAGTATCACCAGGCCTAAAACTAGGTAGATCTGATTTCATTTGTTTTGTTTCAAAGTCTTTAATTATTTGAGATGGACTTTTTTCACTTAAGGATACTTTAATTTCCTCTGTCGTTTCTTCAGCTGGAGTTTCTTCTTCAGGAACCTCTTCTATTGGAGCTTCTTCTTCTACAGGAGCTTCTTCCTCAGCAGGAGCTTCTTCAGCAGGAGCTTCTTCCTCAGCAGGAGCTTCTTCTTCAACAGGAGCTTCTTCTTCTACAGGAGCTTCTTCAGCAGGAGCTTCTTCAACAGGAGCTTCTTCTACAGGAGCTTCTTCAGCAGGAGCTTCTTCTTCTACAGGAGCTTCTTCAGCAGGAGCTTCTTCCTCAGCAGGAGCTTCTTCTTCTACAGGAGCTTTTGCTTCAGAGATGGTAACTTCTGATACTTCATTATCATGATTATCATGATTAGTTGAGTCGGAATTCTGGGTAAAATGTAACTCCCATGCTTCTATTAATTTAGGTTTTGTCAGATTAATATCTAAATCTAATCCATAATCTTTTGCAGTATCAACAATATCCGCCTTTTTCATCTTCTTTACTGCTGAAAGTGAGGGGATATCTTTTGATTCTGTTGATGGTGTATCTGTGTTGCTTGTATCTTTAGACGTATCAGAGCCGCTAAATAATCTAGCAAAAAAGCCTTTTTTATTGTTATCTTTATTATTACTCATAATATTTGCCTAAAATGGGCTATAGGATAGCCTTAGATGCCAATTCTTCCAAGAGTTTTTTTTGTTTTTTTGATAATTTTTTATTTGCTAATAAGTCTGGTCTTTTAAGAAAAGTTTGAAGAAGGGAATTTTCAAGCCTCCATTTTTCAATCTCCTTATGATTTCCTGATAAGAGCACTTTAGGGACTTTCATATTTTCAAATATTTCAGGTTTTGTAAACACATTTCCTTTCAATAATCCATTTGAAAAAGTATCTTTTAAATATGAATCTTTATTTCCTAAAACTCCAGGAATATGTCTAGATATTGCATCAATTAAACAAATAGCTGCATATTCGCCTCCGCTTAAGACAAAATCACCAATTGAGATTTCTTCATCAACATACTTTTCAATTACACGATGATCAATCCCCTCATATCTTCCACATATAAGTGTTATATTTTTTCTACTAGCTAACGAGATAACTTTTTTTTGGTCTAACTGCTTTCCTTGTGGAGATAAATATATAACTTTACCAAGCTTACTTTTCTTTATTTCTGATAAAGTCCTAACTAATGGCTCAGCCATCATGACCATACCCTCTCCACCCCCGTATGGTTTGGAATCCACATGATTATGCTTATTCACAGCGTTATCTCTAATATCATATGTATTTATTGATATTAAATTTTTTTTCATAGATTTTGATATCAAACCAACATTAAATATGTCAAATATTTCTGGAAAAATTGTTAAAATATTAAAATTCATAACTTAAAAATCTTTTTGCCAATCAACTTTTATAACTCTCTTTTTTTTATCTACAGATTTTATAAACTTATCTTTTATGAATGGTATTAATCTATCTTGTTTATCAACAGAATTGATTGAAGGTTTAACTATAATACAATCATCAGCTCCATAATTATTTAATCCATCAACAACGCCTAGAATTTCATCAAGATTTTGATCAATTACAATCATCCCGATTAAATCATGCAAATAAGTTTCATTTTGAGGTAATTCTGGAAGGTTTTTGTAATCTATGAATAGTTTGGTATTAGTATATTTTTTTATTTCATCTACATCATTAATATCTAAAATTTTGGAATAAAATTTTTTATTAATTCGTCTTATGTATTCAATTTTTAAATTTACAGAAATATCATCATTTTTTAAGAAATTAGAATAATTAAGGATATTTTCTGCAGGATTGCTGTATGAATTTAGAAAAAACTCGCCTTTTAAGCCTCTGGGCTTACCAATAGATGCTATTAGAACTAAATTATTTTTTTTCATCTTCTGAAGAATCTTCTTCAGCAGGAGCTTCTTCAGCAGGAGCTTCTTCTTCTACAGGAGCTTCTTCTTCTACAGGAGCTTCTTCTTCTACAGGAGCTTCTTCA
>Ga0163111_10001042_pt1 | contig 16776 bp, 13 predicted proteins | sample CRUFie1St18metaG_FD_109645 | JGI IMG/M metagenome (GOLD analysis project Ga0163111, IMG submission 109645) | Marine microbial communities from the Costa Rica Dome - CRUD Field 142mm St18 metaG | ecosystem: Environmental > Aquatic > Marine > Oceanic > Photic zone | place: Costa Rica: the Eastern...
GCTCACCCGCCCTCCGGGCCTGAGCTGCACCTCCTCCATTAACATCCCCGCCGATAAAAACGAAATCACTTATTTGTTCAACGGCAACAGTTCCGCGGAGATTTTGGAGCACAAATTTGCCTTTCTGGGCACGGCCACGGTAGACGGCGCCACGGCGTATGTCTCCACCCAGCTCTCGCCGCTGGAGATTAAGGATTATTTTATGGTCGGCAAAATTACGGCGGCCACGACCACACAGGGGTATCCTACCGAGTTGAAGGTGGATCTCACCACGCGCACGGAATTCCCCGGGGAAGCCACAGTGGAATTGGTTGGGCTGCCGACGGGCACCACCAGCACCAAGTTACTAGTAACCAAGGACACCGAGTCCATCACCTTTCCCATCACCGTGGAACCAAACGCCCGCGTCGGTTTGCACCGCACGGTGTACTGCAAGTTGTCCATGGATCATAGCGGTCATCAGGTCACCCAGATCTTGGGTGGTCGTGGTACTTTGCGCGTGAATGCGCCGCCCGCCGCGCCAGTGATTAAGAAGCCCGCGCTGGGAAGCCTCGGAGTGATTCCCGAGCCGGCCAAATAAACCCTTAAAAGTGCTAAGGTTAATTTAGATATTGAGACCATGAAGAAAATATTTCTCGCACTGCTCACCGCGCCGTTCCTTTTGAGCGCCGCTCCGAAAGATTTGGTGGACCTGCAGGTATACCCAAAGGACGCTCATCTGGTGACGTTGCGAGGTAAGCAGCAGATCATGCTGCAGGCCAAGTTTGCCGATAGTACTACGCGCGATGTATCTAAGGACGCTGAGTACACATTTGCCAACCCGGCTCTAGTGAAGTTTGAAGATAACATCATCAAGCCGGTTGCCGATGGCGAGACCGAACTGAAAATTGAGTTCGGCGGGCGAACCCTTACTGTGCCGGTAAAGGTGGAAAATGCCACGGAGGAACGGCCCATTCGCTTCAGTCTCGATGTGATGCCCACTTTTACCAAGGGCGGTTGTAATGCTGGCGCTTGCCATGGCGCCTCGAGCGGCAAGGACGGATTTGCGCTTTCCCTATTTGGGTTTGATCCCAACGGTGATTACGATCGGATTACTCGTGAAAATCTCGGTCGCCGTATCAACCTCGCCTTGCCGCATGACAGTCTGTTGCTTGAAAAAGCGACTGGCCGTGTGACGCACACTGGCGGTAAAATGTATGATAATGAGAGTTCGCTCTATAAAACCATTGTCCGCTGGCTAGAAGCCGGTGCGCCACGTGATCCAGCAGGCACTCCCAAGGTGTTAGACCTCCAGATTTACCCGAAACAATCCGTGCTCGAGGGGGAAGGCGCCCAGCAGCAAATCATCGTGCGAGCTATGTACAGCGATGGCACTACGCGCGACGTGACTCACGAGACCTCGTTCCTCACCAACAACGACGTCACCACTACGGTTGATGGCAAAGGCATGATGACCGCCGGCACACGCGGTGAGGCGTTTATAATGGCGCGGTACGACCAGATCACCGTTGGTACTCAGGTATTGGTGATTCCAGAAATACCGGACTTCAAATTCCCCAACGAGCCCGAGGCCAACTACATCGACACCCTCGTGCACAACAAGCTAAAGAAGATTCGCATCACCCCGAGTGAAGTGTGTGATGACAACACCTTTATTCGCCGAGCATATCTCGATATCATCGGCGTGCTACCCCCACCCGAGGCAGTGAAGACGTTTGTGACCGACAAGTCGCCGGATAAACGATCCAAACTGGTGGATGAACTCATTGCCCGGCCGGAATTCGTGCGCATGTGGGTCATGAAATGGGCCGAGCTGCTGCAGATCCGGACCCAGAACAATCAGTTTTATTACAAGAACGCCGTGCTCTACTTCGAGTGGTTACGTGAACAGTTTGAGCAGGACCAGCCGATGGACAAGATTGTTCAGGAACTAATCGGTGCCCGCGGTGGAACCTTCAGTAATCCCGCCGGCAACTTCTATCAGGTGGAACGGGATACGCTGAAACTGACCGAGAACGCTGCTCAGATTTTCATGGGCATGCGCATCCAATGCGCACAGTGTCATAACCATCCGTTTGACCGTTGGACAATGGACGATTATTACAGCTTCGCCTCGCTGTTCGCGCAGGTTGGCCGGAAAACCGGTGAAGATAATCGTGAGACCATTATCTACAACCGCGGTAGTGGTGGCGTAAGGCATATTGTGGGCAATCGCGACATGCCACCAAAGTTCCTCGGAGCTGATGGGCCCGAGATTAGAAAAGATGCCAATGGCAATATGATGTCCGGGTTTCCGATGAAGGATGGTGGGGACCGTCGTGTGGCTTTAGCTGAATGGTCAGCCTCTCCAAAGAATCCATACTTTGCAAAGAATATGGCCAACATTGTTTGGGCGCACTTTCTCGGCCAAGGTATCGTGGAGCCCGTGGATGATGTGCGCATCAGCAATCCGCCGAGCAACCCCGAGCTGCTTGACGAGTTGGGTAAGCGGTTTCAGGAGAGCGGTTATAACTTCAAGCAGCTCGTGCGCGAGATTTGTAATTCCCGCGCCTACCAACGTAGCGTGCAAAGCACCGAGTCTAACCAGAGTGACACTCGCAACTTTGCCAAGAGCACCATCCGCCGCGTCCGCGCCGAGGTGTTGCTGGATATTATTAGTCAAGTGACGGATACGCAGAATAAATTCCGTGGATTACCGGTGGGATCCAGTGCGGTGGAGATTGTTGATGGCGGCACCTCTACCTTTTTCCTCACCACATTTGGTCGGGCTACCCGTACAACGGTTTGTTCCTGCGAAGTGGCTCTCGAACCAAACCTCTCACAGGCGCTCCATTTGCTTAATGGCGATACCGTCAACAATAAGTGCAGTCAGGGCGGTGTCGTTCGTAAATTGTTGCAAGCCGGGAGAAGCCCAGAGGACGTGATCGACGAACTTTATATCCGGTGTTTGGCACGCAAACCCACCGAAACGGAGAAGACTAAGCTCATGGCGTTTGTGGGCGAGGAAGGTCGCACGGATGAAGAAGTGTTGAACGACCTCTTCTGGGCCGTGCTGAACTCCAAGGAGTTTATCTTTAACCACTAACTGATCCGCCCGCAATCGGGCGCATAACTAGGGATAATTGTAACCGATGATGACTCGGAACTTAAAATCTATCGCGCTTGCCGGCTTCTTTTTGACCGGACTTCAGATCCAAGCACAAGATAAGATCACCTTCGAAGATCACGTCCTGCCCATCCTGCGCAACGCCTGTCTCAAGTGCCATAACCCAGACAAGATGCGGGCTGATCTCGACCTGTCGACCTACAATGCCCTGATGAAAGGCGGCGGCGGCGGAGAGGTTGTGGCCGGTGGCGATGCCGATGGCAGCTTCCTTTACCAGGTCATTATCCATGCCGAAGAACCCACCATGCCGCCCAATGGGAAGCTGTCCGACAAGGAGATTGAGGTATTCAAAAAATGGATCGTCGGGGGGCTCCTTGAAACCACCGGTTCCAAGGCTGTCATGTCCGACAAGCCGAAGGTGGATCTCACTATTGACCCCGATTCTCTCGGCAAACGACCCGAAGGCCCCGCACCCATGCCGGTGGAAGTGCTTTCGCTCGACCCCTTTGTGCGCACCGATCGCACCAGTGTCTCCACCGCTATCGCCGTCAGCCCATGGGCCCCGCTCGTGGCTATTGGCGGCCAGCGACAGGTGATCCTTTACAATACCGACAACCTTAAGGTTGCCGGCATCATCCCCTTTCCCAAGGGCTATCCGCATAGTCTCAACTTCAGTGCCACCGGCAAACTGCTTGTCATCGGCGGCGGCCGCGGAGCCAACCTCGGTTTCAGTACCGTTTGGGATGTCACCAAGGGCGAACAACTTCTCACCGTGGGGGAAGATTTGGATGCGGTACTCGCCACGGATATTTCCGCTGATCAACGCTACATCGCCCACGGTGGCCCGGATCGCCTAGTGCGCATTTTCTCCACAGACACCGGCGAGATGCTGCACAAAATCAAAAAACATACCGACTGGGTAACCTCCATGCGGTTTGGGCCTAATGGAAAATATGTTGCCTCTGGCGACAGAGCTGGCGGCATTCATGTGTGGGAAGCCGAGCCCGGAGGCCGGGTTGCCTCTCTCATGGGCCACCGCGGTCGTATCACCGGCCTCGAATGGGTAAGCACCAACGTCGTCGCCAGCGTCAGTGAAGATGGCACCGGCAAACTTTGGAACATTGATGAAGTCACCCAGCTCAAGAGCTGGACTGCCCACAGCGGTGGCGCGTCTGGTCTGCGTCGGGCGCAAACCGGCGATTTGGTCACCGTGGGCCGCAACCGCCGCGCCACCCTCTGGGATGCCGGCGGCAACGCCAAGCGCAGCTTCACCTTCCCCGGTGATATCCCCTCCACCGGCGTTCCCACTCATGATGCCAAACGCGTGATTGGCACCGATTGGACCGGCCAGGTTTATGTGTGGAACGCTGCTGATGGTCAGGAGATCAGTCGCCTCTCCCTGAACCCCGCCACCATGGCCGAGCAATTCACTGCCGCTCAAAAAGTCGTGGATGAAAAAGCTGCCGCAGCCCGCGTTGCCGAAGCTGCTCACAAAGCCGTCCTTGATCAAATCGCCCAGGCTAAGGCCGATCAGGCCGCCTTCACCGCCGCCGTCACCATGCGCCAAAAAGCCGTGACCGATTCAAAGGCAGCGCTGGATAAATTGGTGGCCGAGAAACAAAAACCTGCTCAAGCCAAAGCCGCTACCGCCGCCAAGGCCGTGGAAACCGCCACCGCCGCCAAGGCCGCTACTGATAAGGCGCTGGTCGCCGCGGCCGAAGCTGACAAACCAGCTGCCCAAGCCAAGGCCGGGGCCGCCGCCAAAGCGCTCACCGACGCCCAAGCTGCCAAGAACAGCGCCGACAAGGCATTGGCCACGATCAACACGCAGGTTACCCAAGCCGGTACCATCCACGCCGCTGCCAATAAATCATTGGCTGAGGCACAAACCAAACAAAAGACCGGCCAACCCGTGCTCACCAAGCGCCTAGAAGATCTCGCCAAGGCCAATTCGGCGGAGCAGGCCAAGGTCACCGCGGCCGGCGCCGCCTTGACCTCCGCCCAAGAAGACGCTGATCACCTGCGGCTGAGCAAGACCTTTGCCGCCCTGTACACCGTCCGCCGCGAAGTCAGTAGTCAGGACGCCGAGCTGGCACAACTTAAATCAGAGTCCGACTCCGCCCAAACTGCCTTGACCGAAGCCAAGGCCGCCTTGGCCGCCGCCCAAAAATGGGATCTCGGCGCTGCCAAAACCGCTCTGCAAGCCAAGGTCAACGAAGCTCAAAACGCCAAAACCAAGGCCGACGAAGCCTTGGCCGCCGCGCAGGCCGAAGTGGCCCGGGAAAAGACCAAGGTTGTGGAAGCCCAAAAAGTGGTCGTCACCCGCGAGGCCGCCATGAAACAGGCCCAAGCCAATTTGCAAACCGCCCAAACCGCCGCCGCCAAGGCCCAAACCGCCGCCCAAGCCGAGGCCGCCAAAGTGGATGCCGCGCAAAAACAATACAACGACCTTGCGGCCGTCGAACTTGTGCCGGTTCAAACCATTGATCGCGCTCTGGAAATTTCTGTGGCGCAGGCGCTCGTCGCAAAGGCCAATGCCGCCAAGGCGCTTCAGTCCATCGAACGCGAACTCGGCCCCGCCGAGCAAGCCGCCACCGGCACCGCCGCCGCCGCCAAGGCCGCGCAGGATGCCGCCGCCAAAGCCAAAGCGGCCATGATCCCTCTGGCCGCCGCCCTCGCTAAGGCCAAGACAGAGAGGGCCGATCTGGTAAAAGCCGAAGCCGCCGCCAAGAACACCCATGAGGCGCTCGTGCAAAAAATGAAACCGGCCGAAACCGCCGCCGCCGCCGCCGAAGCGCGCTTCAAGGCTTCCCCGGCCGCCAAGGTAAAAGCCGATGCCGCATTGAAGGTTGTGAACGCTAAGGTCGAGGCCGCCCTGGCCGCCTTCCAGAAAGCCGAGATGGCCGCTCAGAGCGCTGAATTGAATGCCGGTAATGATGCCGCTAATCAAGCCGAGGCCAAGAAACTTCGGTCCGCCGCCACGGTTGCCAAGGGCGCGCTGGATACCCTGAGTGCCAAGGATCAGAAAGCCGCCCTGGCCGAGGTCGCCAAAGCCACCGAGATCATCGCCGCCGCTTCCCGTGCCAAGGCTGCTGCGGACACCACCTTGGTCGCCGTCAACGCCACCGTGACCCAAGGCAAGGCCAAACTGGATGCCGCCACCAAGGCCCGCACCGCCGCGCAACAGGCCGAAGTCGCCGCGCAAGCCAAGCTCGCTCCCGTGCTTGCGGCCCACACACGTGCTGCTCAACTGGCCACCGCCCGTCACCAAAGCGCGGCCACTGCTAAGGCGCATTGGACCGAGTTGTTGAACGCCCAGCAAAAACCCGCTCAAGCCGCCTTGGCCGCTGCGGAAACCATTTTGAAGGAACTCACCCCCGCCAAAAAATCCAGCGCCCTCGTACTAACCCGGTTGAAGGCAGAAATGCTCGTGGCACAGAAACCGGTGGATGCCGCCAAGGCTGTCGCTGCCAAGGCCCAAATTGTCGCCACCTCCGCCACCGCCGAGGTGGCCAAAATGCAGGCGACCGTGAAAACCGCGCAAACCGCCATCACCGAAAGTCGCGCCGCCATGGCCAAGGCCGAAGCAGCGGTGGCGCAGATGGCCAAGGAAAAAGTCGAGTCCATGCAAGCGGCCGTGACTACTGCCGCGAAGGCGATGGCCGTCACGCAAGCGGCCCATGCCAATGTTGAAAAGGATCATCAAGCCCGCGTTGCCGCCCTGACCAAGCAGGTGGAAACTCAAAGCGCCACTGCCAAGGCCAAACAGACTGCCGCCGATAAATTCGCCGGAGCCATAACTGAGACCCGTAAGAAACTCGAAGCCTTGGAGGCCGAATATCAAAAACTAAAATCCGCCACCGCGTCCATCGCTGAACCCACCAAGACGGCGGCCAATAACTAGTGTAGATCAAAGCCAATTAAAAAGGCGACCTCAAAGGCCGCCTTTTTTATGTCGGCATCAACAGAAATTACTTCTGCCATGGGGCGGTGGCTTCACCGGCCCAGATGTCCTTGATCTTTTGGCGTTTACGGACGACGGCTGTTTTTTTGCCGTTCACTAACACTTCGGTGGGCATGGGGCGGGTGTTGTAGGTGCCGGCCATTACAAACCCGTACGCGCCGGCACTGAGCATGGCCACGAGGTCGCCTTCCTCCACGCGCGGGATGGATCGGTCTTTGCAGAAGGTGTCGCCAGTCTCACAAATGCCGCCCACCACGTCGGTGGCAATCGGGCGGTTCTTTGTTTGTTTCACGGGCACAATCTCGTGGAAGCTTTCGTAAAATGCCGGTCGGATTAGGTCGTTCATGGCGGCATCCACAATGGCAAAATATTTTTTGCCGGTTCGTTTCACGTATTCCACGCGCGACACGAGGATGCCCGCATTGCCGGAGATAAAACGGCCGGGTTCAAGCAGGACCTTGAGACCCAGAGGTTGCAACAGTGGCACGAGGGTGTCGGCGTATTTTTCAGGCGTGAGGAGATCGCGGTTCTCCTTGCGCTTCCACCACGTCGCCTGACCGCTGGCGAGAGCGTCCTCATAAATGATGCCGATACCACCTCCGATGCTGAGGAATTCGATGTTATGTTTGGTTTTTAGTTTGGCTGCCAGCGGGGCCACCTTGCGCACGGCATCAGTAAAGGGCTTCACCTGCGTGAGCTGCGAGCCAATATGCATTTGCAGACCGCGTAGGCGGATGTTCTTTAGCTTAGCCGCGCGCGCATACACGCCCGCGATTTTCTCGAACGCGATTCCAAACTTGTTGTCGTAGGTACCGGTGGTGATTTTCTTGTGGGTTTTGGCGTCTACATTGGGGTTCACGCGGATGGCCACAGGCGCGATTTTCTTGAGCTTGCCAGCGATGCGGTTGATGCGTTCGAGTTCCGGTTCGCTTTCCACGTTAAAACAATAGATCCCCTTGCGCAAAGCGAAGACGATTTCATCCTCTGTCTTGCCCACGCCGGCAAAGACGCATTTACGCGGGTTTCCCCCGGCGGCAATTACCCGCTGGATCTCACCGCCGCTCACGGTGTCAAAGCCGCCGCCCAGATCCGCTAGCGTGCGCATGACTCCGAGGTTGGAGTTGGATTTCATGGCGAAACAGATCAGGTGGTCCACCGGCGCCAGTGCGGTGTGGAGTCGGTTGAAATTATCCGTCAATGTTTTGGCAGAATATATATACAGCGGACTGCCGTGCTGCTTGGTTAAGGACTCTACGGAAACTCCCTCGCAATACAGGCGTCCACGGACATAGCGGAAATGATGCATGTGCGGGTTATGCCAAACCCGCGTCCGAAGGTGAAGCCGAAAGGCTACTGGTCGGCCGGCTCAGTGCCCATGATCAGGGCGCGGCGTTCGTAGTATTCTTTTGGGGAAATTTTATCTCCGGCATATAGCGCGAGCAGTTCCTTGAGCTTGCGGCGTTTTTCGCTGAGAGAAGTGGTGGACTGCTGTACTTCGGCGCGGCGTTGGGCTTCCTTCACCTTTTCGAGCGCCTTCTCCTTTTTATAGGCGGTCATGGCCTGACGTTGGGTGAGATCGAGCAGTTGTTCCTGACTATAGGGTTGCACGAGGAAGGAGGGTACATTCTCGGGCTGTGCCAGTTCCGCGGTAGGGTTGGTGGTGCGGGCGGGCATGACTGGTTCGGTGACAATCTTGCTCGGCACAAGTTTGGGCGTGCGCTTGAGCGGATCGAGATAATCCATATCCACGGTCTTGGACAGGATAGGCAGGCCCTCTGTTTGGGTGATCACTTCGCCCGGATTTTTTTCCACCGTCTCTGCAGCCAAGCGAAAAGCATCCTCTGCATAGTTCGGATTCTCGGATTTCATATGTCGGATGGCGGAAGCCATGGCGCGTTGCTCGGCCTCCAGGCGGGAGCGCATCACCGCGGAAATGGCCTTTACCTCCGCGAGGGCGCGGGCTTTGGCGTGGGTGAGGGTATCGTTGCGGAGCTTGGCGGAGCGCACGACCTTGGCGAGGGCTGCACCTTTGGCTTCGTAGTGCTCACGGATTTCAGTGAGTGAAAAGCGGCGATATGGGGCGTTACGTTGGACGAAACTGGAGACGTGCTGTAGGGCGGCGCGGCGTTGGTGGTACTGCAACATACGCAGCAATCGGCGTTCCCGCAGGGTTTGCACCTGCGCCTTGGCGGTTCGAATTTGTGGCCTCGGGTTGGTCTTCAAATCGCTGGCGACCAATTCCAAGGGCGCCAACCCCACGCCGGCACACAAAATGACTGATAGATAAAATTGGGACTTCATGCCCACCTCCTTGGCTCTTTTTTAGGGAATTTGCACCTCAAAAGCAAGGCGTTATCCGGCTATTTATTCCCAAAAAGCCGTTGCCACGGACCGCGGAAGGGGACGCGCCAGAGGGTGCTCCAGAGGATGCCTCGCACTTGGGAGCGGGTGATCTTGAGGTTACAGGTGGGATCCAAGGGGTTTTGATGTTCCACCAGATTCAGCGTGTGGCGTCCCATGAGGATGGGCCAGGCGCAGGCCAGGCGCAGGCGGTAGTGGCTGTGTGGGATCATCAGGGTGTATTGCCAGGCGGCCGCAAGGTGTTCGTGGGCCCTGGCTAGCCACGGACGAAAGACGGGTTGCAGTTGTTTCCAGCTGTCTGGATTGCGCAGGTCTTCGGGCTTTAGCCCGGCCAGTTCGAGATCTACGGCCGGCAGATAACAGCGTCCGTTGGCCAGATCGCCGGGGAGGTCGCGCAAAATGTTGACCAGTTGCAGCGCTTTGCCAAAGCGGATGGCGAGGGTGAGGAATTCGGAATCATCCAGCTCGGAGTCAGGGAAACAATGCCTACGGGTGAGGCGTGTCCAGAATTCCCCGACACAGCCGGCGACGTGATAGGTGTAGTCGTCCAAATCCTCGGCAGTTTGCAGGGAACTCAGTCTGCTGCCGTCGCCGAACCGTTTGAGATCCAGCTCCTGGCCGCGCGTGATGGTTTCCAGCGTGAGTTGGATCTGCCCACGATCGAAGGCGGGCGTCTGCTCGAGCAGCGCGATAATCTCGGGGCTGTGCATCAGGAGACGGCGTTCGCCGTCGGTCTGTTGTTCGCGCACGAGATGGGAGAAGTCCGGCATGGGTGCACCTTCGCTGCGCACGCGGTCGCGGTATTGCCGTAGCTTGAGCATGCGTTTATCCGCGGGGATCAGCTCGGTGTCGGCGATGGTGTCGGTAGTGCGGGCGAGCAGGTAAAAGAGGCCGATCGACTGCCGCACCTCTCCGGGCAGTACCCGCAGGGTCAGGTAAAACGCCCGCGACACATCACGGAGAATCGGCCCGAGCAGTTCGTCCGTGGGGGTCATTCGGGGTTAGTGCTTAAGAAACTCGCGCCAATAGGCCAAGCGTCGATCCACCTCCGCATCGCCCGGTGATCCAATAGACGTGCGGCGTTTCATTGCGGTTTTCAGGTCAAACACCGAGAGGGCGTCTTTCGTGAGTTTCTTGTCGATGGCGGATAACTCGCGCGGGGTGAGCTGGTCGATACGTTTCTTTTTCGCCTCGGCCACCGCCACAATTTTGCCGACCACATGATGCGCCTTGCGGAAGGGCATGCCGGCCAGCACCAGCCAATCCACCAGATCGGTGGCGAGCAGGTTGGGATCCTTCACGGCCCTGGCGCAGGTGCGGGCGTTCACCTCGGTGTCGCGCAGCATTGCGGCGAGGATGTTCACCGTGGCACGCACGGTGTCCACCGTGTCAAAGAGGCGTTCCTTGTCCTCCTGCATGTCGCTGTTATAGGTGAGCGGCAGGCCCTTGAGGGTGGTGAGCAGGGAAACGAGGTTGCCAACTACGCGACCGGTCTTGCCGCGGGTTAGCTCGCAGATGTCCGGATTTTTCTTCTGCGGCATCAGGGACGATCCGGTGGTGTAGGCATCGCCGATGGTGACAAAGCCAAACTCTGCACTACTCCAGAGCACGAGATCCTCGCACAGGCGTGATTGATGCATCGCGATCAGGGCTGCGAGGCTGCAAAATTCCACAACAAAATCCCGGTCCGCCACGGCGTCCATCGAGTTTTGAGTCACCATCGGTTCCTCATGTGCGTCCACGAAACCCAGCTCGCGCGCGACAAATTCCCGGTCTAACGGCAGGGTGCTGCCAGCAATCGCTCCGCTGCCTAGCGGGCACACATTCACCCGCACCAGACAATCAAGCAGCCGCTCGTAATCACGCTCAAACATCTCCACGTAGGCCAGAAGATGATGCGCAAAATACACCGGTTGCGCCCGTTGCAGGTGCGTGTAACCGGGGATCAATACCTTGCGGTTCGCCTCGCCCAGCTCGATCATCGCGTGCTGCAGGTCGTGTAATTCATTGGCCAGTTCGCAGATTTCCTCGCGCAACCACATACGCGTATCGAGCGCCACCTGATCGTTTCGCGATCGGCCTGTGTGCAATTTGGCACCGGCCGGCACGCGCTCGGTTAGAGCGGTCTCGATGTTCATGTGCACATCCTCCAGCTCCGACCTCCATTCGAACCGGCCCTCTGCAATCTCGCCCCCGATGGTTTCCAGCCCGCCCACAATCGCCTCCATCTCGCGCTTTTTCAGCAGGCCCACTTGATGCAACATACGGGCATGGGCGATCGAGCCGGCGATATCGTGATGCGCCAGCCGCGTGTCAAACTTCACCGAATTGGTGAACGCATTGGCCTCGGCCGCCGGTCCACCCGCAAAACGTCCGCTGCGTGCGGTGACTGAATTGGATTTCTTTTTACCCATCGGAACGCCGCTCACCCTGCCGTCAACCGCCCCAAAAGTCACGCCACGAATGGCGGATCGAAGAAGGCGCAGGCGAGCATTCGCTCAGGATTCCTGCAGCGCAATCGACTGCAGCTTGGGTGTTTCGCCGGAAAGTTCCAGGATTGCCACCGACGGCGCGGTGCCGCCGCGGGGTTGGCTGGCGGAGCCGGGGTTGATATAGAGAATACCGCCGCGGTGGTCATCAAACGGCACATGGGTGTGCCCGAACACCACGATATCCGGTGTCTCCGATTTCAGCAGTTCCCTCACAATCTCTGAAGGGTAATCCACATCCACAATATGATGTATCAAAATCCGTTCTCCCCAGAATTCTTCCACCCTCGATTCCGGAAGGGTGATGCCGTAATCCGTATTGCCCAGTACCGCGCGCACGGGCGCGATGGCCTCCAGTTCAGTGATGATATCCATCGGCCCCACATCGCCGGCGTGCAGGATGTAATCCACCCCCGCCAAGGTCTCGTGCACTGAATGGGGCACGTGACCATGTGTGTCGGAAATGAGTCCGAGCTGCATGTGGCAAGGCTACGTGTTCGTCTTCATCAAATCCAGTTCCATCACGCCCTCAGCCACCGGCAACAGCCCGACAGAGCCGACAATCTGCCCTTCCCATTCCAGCACCGTAAACCAGCCCGGTCGGTAGAATTGCTCGAGGTTTACCAAATTCGCATCCCTACCGGCCGGAACCAGATTGTACCCGCGCAAAACCCCGAAGATCATGGCCTGCTCCACGGGCCCCTCGGTCTAGATTACAGCGCGCAATGTGGGAAGTTCCTTTTGCATGGAGCCGCCGGATGATAAGCCATGGGCGGCGCAAGGCAATGGCAACGGACTTGTTTGAAATCCTGCACGAGGACGAGGACCTGCTGGTGATCAATAAACCGGCCGGTCTGGTATGTCATCCGACCAAGGGCGATGAACGGTCTAGCCTGGCAGGTCGGCTGCGGTTGTATCGTGGGGCGGATGTGCCAGTACACCTGATCAATCGGCTGGACCGCGAGACTAGCGGCGTGGTGTGTGTGGCCAAGACCGAAACGGCGGCGCGCGAGTTGCGGCAGTTATGGGAAAGCCGTACGGTGGAGAAGCAGTACTGGGCGATTGTGCACGGGCACGTGGCTGACGCGGAAGGGGTGATTGACGCGCCATTGGGCAAGGATGAAGCCAGTCAGGTGGTGGTGAAGGATTGCGTGCGGCCCGATGGCCATCCCTCGCGCACGCGGTTCTGGACGCAATGGCGGTTTGAACGGGCCGAGGGCAAATTCAGCTGGCTGCGCGTGGCTCCGGAGACTGGCCGCAAGCACCAGATTCGCATTCACCTGCAGCACCTCGGGCATTCGATCGTGGGCGATAAACTGTATGGGCCGGACCCGGCCCTGTACCTGAAGCTGGCCAAGGGCGAATTGACGGATTCGGATCGCGCGCGGCTGATTCTTACCCACCAGGCCCTACACGCGCACACATTGCAGTTTCACTGGCGCAAGCGCGACTGGAGTTTTGTGGCGGAGCCGGCGGATGAATTGGTGGATTTCATTGAGACCGTCGATGAAGAGGAGGAGCAACTGTATGCCGACTGATCCCATCCCGCGCACGATGCAGGCGGTGGTGTATCGCGGTGTGAATGATTTGTACGTGGAAACCGTGCCCGTGCCGCGCTGCGGTGCACACGAGGTCTTGGTGAAGGTGGCCGCCTGCGGGGTGTGTCCGACGGACATAAAAAAAATTCAGCACGGCACCGTGCCCGCTCCGCGCATTCTTGGGCATGAAACTGCCGGCACGCTGGTGAAGGTTGGCGCGCGGGTGGAAGGCTGGCACGTGGGCGATCGTGTGGCGCTGCATCATCATGTGCCCTGCATGGATTGCCACGCCTGCCGGCACGGCGCCTATGCCCAATGCCTACAGTATTTGCGTACGGGCATCACGGCGGGCTTCGAACCGGCCGGTGGCGGGTACGCGGAGTATGTGCGGGTTATGCGTTTTTGTCTGCCGGGGCTGGTGAAGATCCCGCGCAAAAACAGTTTTCTCGAAGGGGCGATGCTGGAGCCGGTGAACACGGTACTCAAGGCGGTGAACCGACTAAACCTGTTGCCGGGCGATACGGTGTTGGTGGCTGGCCAGGGACCGATCGGGTTGATGTTCACCGGTTTACTTGCAGCACGAGGCATGCGGGTGGTGGCGACCGATTTCATGGCACGTCGTCGGGAAATGGCGCGGCGCTACGGCGCACGGCAAGCGCTGGCGCCCGACTCGGCCGAGGTGGCCAAGGTCATTCGGAGCGCCACACGCAGGCGCGGGCTGGATGCGGCGGTGGTGGCCGTGCCGGTGGAGGCGGCGGTGCAGCAGGCTCAGGCACAGGTGCGCGGTGGCGGGCAGGTTCTGCTCTTTGCTCATACGCGGCGCGGCGAACGAGGTCCGGTGGAGTACGCGGATATTTGCGTGGACGAAAAGGACCTGATCGGCAGTTACTCGAGCGATTTCACGCTACAAAGGGAAGTGGCGCGCTGGGTCTTCTCCCGCCGACTGGATATACGGCCGTTGATCACGCACACTCTGCCGCTAGCGCAGACCGCGGAGGCGGTGAAGTTGGCCGCACAACCCACGCCCCAATCGCTCAAGGTAGCGGTGGTGCAGGATTGACAACGGGTTTAAGCAGGGTAGACTCCGCTCTCCCAATGGCCCGTTCGTCTATCGGCTAGGACACAGCCCTCTCAAGGCTGAGAGAGGGGTTCGATTCCCCTACGGGCTACCAGCTTGGGAAAGGAGTTTGCCGAAAAACCACGGAGAAAGATACGCCCATGTCATCTGCCTTGTTCCAGATTATTTTCAATCCCACCAGCGCGGCGGAGCTGGCGGGAATGCCGAAGGATTTGCAGCTGCAGATTCTGGGCGAGTTTCGCGGCCTGCCTGATGAGGTGCGGGCCAGCGGGTATTACGGCAAACTGCAGAGCGGCGTGAAGACACTGCACCGATATCGGGTGGGCAATTATCGTGTGTACTTTGAGTGCCATGATCTCGGCGTGGTGGTGCACCGGATTTTCTCCCGTAACACGCTGAAGGATTTCTTCTTTCGCAACGCGCAAATGACGCAGGACGAGGATGATCAGCTGGCGGAGAACCCGGAATTTTGGGCGATGATCGACGAGGCTGCTACGCGCGAGGAAGTCGAAGCCTAGTCCTTATCCTCGCCCAACTCGACGTTCCAGTAGGCTACGTCGATAAAATGCTTCCAGCTATCGTGTGTCTTCACGCCGAAGCTCACTTGGATAAACGGCCGCCACTTGGGTTTACGCGGCTCTTTTAACAGCCGCATTCCGGCTTCTCGCGGAGTTCGGTTACGCTTGCGTGTGTTGCATGTGATGCAGGAGCAGACGATGTTTTCCCAATTGGTCGGACCGCCGCGCTGGCGTGGGATTACGTGGTCTAGGTTTAGGTCGCGCCGGTCAAACACTTTACCGCAGTATTGGCAGGTGTTTTTGTCGCGCTCAAAAATATTATGCCGTGTGAACTTAACCTCCTGCTTGGGGAACCGATCGTACCCCAGTAGCAGAATTACGCGCGGAACCCGCAGGCGAAAGGACACTGTGGCGATCGATTCATCGCTGGGTTCTTCCTCAGAAAAATCCGCCCACTCGCCGAAATCGAATGTGTGGAAACCGCCTTGTTCGTCGTTGTACACCACCTGAGCGCTGCCGGTGAAGAGCAGGCTGAGCGCCCTGCGAACGGAACATACATTCACCGCCTGCCATAAGCGGTTCAGCACCAACACCCGCTGTCCAAGAGCGTTTTCCATGGTCTGAAACCAGAAGGAACCTAGCAACGTCCGCCAGCCCCTGTCAATCGGCGGTCGTTCACAGTTGGGTGACTTTGCTTGGACGAAAATCGTTGATTCCGGCTCATTTCTTTGCTACGAAGGGGGCTATGAGGATATGGGGGTTCTCTTTCTTGGGGGCAATGCTGTGTGCTAGTTGGCTGGCGGCAGCGGATTTGCCTGATTCACTTTTTCTAAAAGCCAGTGAGATCCAGCGGCAAGGATTGTCCTTGGAGCACGCCGGCAAGGCCGAGGATGCCCTGATGAAATATCTGGAGGCCCGTAAGATTTACACCAGTCTCGTGACCGACCACCCCCATTGGTCCGGCAACACGAGCCGCGTGCCTAGCCGATTGAAATCCTTGGATGAACGGCTACGGCCGCTCTGCCTGCTGCATCAGATCCCGCCTTCCAGCGTATTGAAAGATCCCTGGGCCGAACGGGCCATGACAAAAACGTCGGCACCGCTAGTCGGCGGTGGAGAATCTCACGCAACAGGAAAGCTGTCGCTCGCCGAGCAAATTGCCGAGCTTCAACGTCTGCAGGCCGCCGGCCACAAGACCGTGCCGCAAGGATTTGGAACCCCAAAAACCACCACACCCGGCCTGCGATCGGTTTTGCCGCCGCCGCTGGCTCCTACGCCGTTAAACAGCGGCAGCGGTACGGCCAAGGTGATTCCGCCGACCACCCCGGCACCAGTCGGCCTCAATTCCGCAGAGGAAATGGCTCGCATCCAGGCCGAGCGGCAAAAGGCAGAACAGGATTTGCAACGCGAACGGTTTGCGTGGCAGCAGAAGGAAGCCGACTACCAGGCGCGCCTGCGCGAAGCCCTGGCCGCCCGTCCAAAGGCTCTGGAGCCCGGCGAGATGGCCAAGCAGATGAGTGCCAATCGCCAACTGCGTACGGACTTTGAATTTCTTAAGGTCGCTAGCAAGCGCGGCGAAAGCGAGCTGCTACAGGCGCTGGACAATCTCGAGAACGCCCGTCGTGAGAACGAAGCACTGCTCAAGCAGTACCGGGCGTTGCAGGCAGAAAACGCCCGTCTGCGCCGGGCCATCAGCGGCGGCCGTTAACCATGCGCATTACC
>Ga0163111_10001043_pt1 | contig 16756 bp, 3 predicted proteins | sample CRUFie1St18metaG_FD_109645 | JGI IMG/M metagenome (GOLD analysis project Ga0163111, IMG submission 109645) | Marine microbial communities from the Costa Rica Dome - CRUD Field 142mm St18 metaG | ecosystem: Environmental > Aquatic > Marine > Oceanic > Photic zone | place: Costa Rica: the Eastern...
CACTGCTGGATCTGCTACTTTAGATTTTACACCTCCATACGGAACACCAACAACACCATTTTCTTTTACTATTAGTAAAGTTGGAGCAGTAGAAGCTGTAGGTGTTGGTGATGGCGGTAGTGGTTATGCTACTGGTGATGTTCTTACTGTATCTCCATTTAATTTGGTTTCTCCAATTGAGATTGATGTATCTGTGAATCCAGTGGATGTAATGACATTTACTGGATCAGTTTCATCTTCTTTTATATCAGTAGGTGACCAAATTTATATTCCTGGCGGAGGGATTGAGACAACTCAGATTACGACACAAACAACTATTGCAAGTGAATCAAATGCTTCGTATACTAATTTATCTGCAACTGGTGGAAATGGATCTGGAGCAGTATTCTCAGTAGACAGAGGAATTAGTGGAGATGTTTCTACTGTAAATATTACAACTGCTGGTGGTGGATACAGTCAAGGAGATGTTCTTACGATTGCTGGTGCTGATGTTGGTGGAACAACTCCAACAGATAACATTGTATTTGAGGCACAATCTGTTAGTGCAGATGGAAATCCTGCAGAAGTTTATGAAGTTGTAACTTCTGGTGGAAATATTACTTTATTAGTTGCTGCTTCTGGTGGTAATTTTACCGATCAAAGCACTGCTGCCAAATTTGGAGTTCCTGGCACAACAGCTGCACTTTCCACTCTTAACGGTATTAATAAATTCTTTCTTGATACTGGATCTGGAGAAACATATCATCCAGCTTTAACATTATATGCTGGTAACACATACAAGTTTAATAACGGTAATGCTTCTCACCCATTTAGATTTTCAGAATTTAGAGATGGTACTCACAGTCCAAGTGTTGTTACTGGATTAACAACCACATTAGATGATACTAGCACTACAGTAACCCTTACAAGCACAACTGGAATTCTTCAAGGAATGAAAGTTGAGGGAACTGGTGGTGGAGGTAGCGGAGGAACTGTTGATACAGACACTTTCGTAGCATCAGTTGTAGATGCCACAACTATTACGTTAACAAAACTTCCTAGTACATCTGGAGCTGCAACTTTAGATTTTAGTGGATATGCTTACACAGAGGGTGTTCAATATGAGTCATCATATACACAAATTTTAGTTACAGAAACTACACCAACCCTCTATTATTATTGTGCAGTTCACCCTGATATGGGTGGCAGTGAAAATAATGAACCACAAGTAACTATTGATCCAAATAACCCAAAAACTTTTGGATCTGGTTTTAGTATTACACTGACAGATGTTTTATCAACAACCGCAGCTGCGATTGATATTAGTGAAAGAAAAATTACAACAGAAGAGATTGATGTTAATACAGGAGAAATTGATACACTAACTGTTCCAACACAATTAAATGCTGATCAAATTGTTGGATCAGTAGCTACGTTGAGTACAATTAATTCAAATGCTGCATTCTCTATCAATTCAACTGGATATGATGCTACTATTAATTCTGATAATTTAAAAGTAGGAAATTTATTCAACGTTGAATCATCTTCTGGAGATGTTCAAACTTCTGGTAATTTGAAAACATTAGCAACATTAAATGTTAATGATAAAATTACCATAACAGATAATACAATTTCAACTACCGCAGGAACTAATTTAGTTTTAGAACCAGCTTCTGGAAGAGTTGCTAAAGTTGATGCTCTTTCTGCTCTGATCATTCCTGTTGGTGATACTGCAGGAAGACCAGGAACTGGTGTTGTTGAAAATGGTGCTATTAGATTTAATACAGATAACAGTCAATATGAAGGATACAGTGCAGCAACTGGTTCTTGGTCTTCTCTTGGTGGTGTAAGAGACATTGATGGTAATACTTATATTCTAGCAGAACTTACTGCTGGTGCTAATGATAATACACTTTGGTTCTATAACGATAGTCAAAATACATTAAAGTTAACAGGAACTGAACTACAGTTTGTTTCAACCAAAAGTATCTCCTCTCCCAAGTTAGGTCTTCCACCTTACGATTTGTTTACACAAAACACTCCACTTGTAATAGGAAGTTATATTAAGTATAGAAATAATCTATATGAAGTTACAAGTGCTGGTACAACTGGCGGTCAAGGAACAGAACCAGTTCATACATCAGGTGTTGCTAATAGTGGTACTGCACAACTTACTTTCTCACAAGTAGCTGTTTCTGAGTTAATCTTTAATGAAGTAGATGAAGTAAGAATCGGACCTAATAAAGATTGTCCTTTAATTATTGGTCAGGAACTCAAACTACACGACAACAGAATTTCAACAACTGTTCAAGATCTAATCATTGAACCTAATGCAGGTAAACAAGTAATTGTAAACTCTGTAACACACTTTAGAATTCCAGCTGGTAATGATAATCAGAAATCTGTAGCTCCTCCTGGCGCTGGTTCTATTCGCTTCAACACTACAATTCAACAGTTTGAAGGATATAGTGGTACTAACTGGTCTTCACTTGGTGGTGTTAGAGACGTTGATGGTAACACCTATATCATTCCAGAAACTGCTCCTGCAGCAAATGAAAATATTTTATACTTCTATAACAACAACGTCAACACAATCCAGTTGACAGAAACTGTTCTTGATTTTACAAATATTGATACTATTACAACTAGTGGTGGAACAAGTCTTGCTCTTGACACAGCAACTTTAACATTAAACACCAATGACACCACTATTGATAACAGCGATGCTACTAGAACGTTTATCAGTACCACAAAACAATACCTTGATTTAGGTCTTTCTAGTGGATTAAATACTGATCCTGTTCTTAGATTAGATGATAATGGTGATGTTTACTTAAATACAACATTTGGATCTGGATCATTTAATGGTGTTAAGGTTCTTGATGGAGAACTAAAAGAATTTGAACTAGCTGATTTTAAAATTGCGACATCAACATTTACCTTGGTTAAAGGTGGTACGGAACAGTCTAGCACTATCTTATATGACAGTACTACATCTAAAGGATGTAAAGTATCAGTCGTATCAAAATCTAGTTCTGGAAAAAGATCTTTTTGTGAATATTCAGTTATAGATAATGGAACTGACATCTACCACAATGAATATGGATCTTTGAATACTTCTGGAAATGATCAATTCACAGCAGCATTTGATTTTACTGCTTCTACAGAACCCAGAATTACCGTAACTCTGACAAATGATCATGCTTCTAATGATGTTATCAACTTCACCGTACTCGTTCAGGAAATCAAGTAATGGCAACTAATTTAAACAACTTTGATTCTTTAGGTGGATTCTCTGTAGGAGAAACAACTCACATTGATAAGGATCACAATGCTATGTCTCTCAATTCAATTGAGATGAAGAATTTATTCTATGGAGATAGTAAAACAACAAATTATATTTTACGAGGACTTAATACATCAGTATTACAGTTAGATAATGTTGGAACTCAGATTACAATTGAAAGTAATACTGTTAATTTCATAACAGGACATTTTCTTGGTGTTAATCCTAGTGGAGTTGTGTTTACTGGAAAAATTGAAAGTGCGGTTTATTGTAGTCCTTCTGGAGCAACATCTGTTTTATCAAGTATGCTTACTATTATTAAGGATGATATTCCAGATGCAGAATCTTGGACTATTGAACCATCCACAGCAACAAATCGTTTCAGTTATTCCACCGTTAGAACGGGTACGGTTCAAACAATTAAGTGGGCAGTATCAACAGAAGTTATCAGTATAGCTTGGACTTGATGCTAAATACAAAGTAGGTAAAAAGTCAAGGACACGTCAGCACCATGAGTTTTCATATTAATTCCGATAAAGAGAAAATTAGAGGCGTCAACCCTAAGGTTATCGGTGATAATGAGACTACTATTAGAGTTGGTTCGGGAGCGAACGAACGAGAAGTATTCCGAGCTGAACTAGATGTTCAGAGTGGATTACCTCGTATTGGTATTAACAGAACTGGACAAAGAGTTAATAATATCGTTGTTGATGCTGGAGGTAGTGGATACAACCAACCACCAACTGTTGTCATTGAAGCACCACCAGCTGGTGGACAACAAGCACTGGCATCAGCGTTTATCTTTAACGGTTCAGTTGTTTCTATTGCAGTTAATGATCCAGGTAATGGTTATCTAACTGCTCCTAGTGTTTCATTTACTGGTGGTAATGGTGCTGGTGCTGCAGCAACCGCTGTTCTTGATACCGTTGACTTTGAACTTGATATTAATGGTGCTATCAGAACTTCTACATCTATTATTTCTGATACTGCGAGAATCTTAAACCTTGATATTGAAAACTTTGTTACTCCAGATTTAAACTTAAGAGCACCAAACCTCAAGACATATATCAATGGTACTGGTACTCCATGGGCAGCTAACGTAATTGTACCACAAAATTCATACAGATACTCACAAGGTAATGTATATCAAGCATTAAACACAGGAACTACTGGAACTGGTGCTCCTATTCATAAGGATGGTATTGAACTCAATGGTGAAGTAAACTTCAAACATATTGGTTTTAGAGTTACTGATCCTAATGATTATAAATTTCTTGAAACTGGAGAGGCAGGTGTATTCCCAAGATCAATCACACCTCTACTAGGTGATAGATCAGACAAGATTGCAACTACAGAATACGTCCTTAACCTAGCAACGAATGACGTTGGTGGTCGTGTTTATGTTTCACAGCAGATTGGTTCTGACCTTAACGATGGTCGTTCTGCTGTAAACCCAGTTAGAAGTATTAAAAAAGCAGCACAGATTGCATGGTCAACACCTGGCGTTAAAGAAACACTTATTGTTTCTGGTGGTGATTACGTAGAAGATAACCCAATCTCACTACCACCTGACTGTTCAGTTGTTGGTGATAACCTTCGTTTGGTTATTATCAGACCAGCTAACCTTGGTAAACATATCTTTAAGTTTGGTGATAAGAACTATGTTACTGGTGTAACATACAGAGATAAAATTGATGCAAACGGTGACCCAATTGGAACTTGGGACTTTGCTATGGTCTTTGATGACAAGCAAAGAATTATCATTGATAATGAGGTAAACGGAGATTTTGGTGTTGAGTTTCCAATCGGACATCAAATCTTCGGACCTGAAAGATTTAGAATTGCTTTCCAAAATAATACTGGATTAGCACTTCTTCAATCTGGTGTTCAAGTTGTAGGTTTAAACACTGGTGGTAGAGCTGATACATTTGCTGTAACTTTTAACTCTACTACTGGTGCAAACGCATATGTTTCTGGTACTATTGATGTATCATTAAATTCTGGTTCCTTAATTGAAGGTGACCAATACAGTTATGTAACGTCTGCAACTACAGGTTCAGCAATAGCTTTAACTATTTCATCTACATCTGGTGCAAATAAACTTAGATTTACTACAGATCCAACAACAGATATTCCTTCAGGAACATTTGTTTTCCTTAATGATGCTGATAATTCTAGTTTCTCATCAGGTTATTATCAAGTATCTAGCATTGATACTTCCAATGCACCAACTTACTGGGATGTTCAGTTTGTTCCGATCTTAGGTGCTCCTTCTTGGGACTCTAATGTATCAGAAACAATTGCAATTAATGATGCTACACCAGTACAAAATACAATTGATACCGTTAATCTTAAGTCAATTAGAGCTGAGGGTGAAGTTGTTTCTTATGATGATGATATCATTTCAGAATTACCTATTTCTAGAATTGACTTCTCATTACAAGGAGATCCAAGTATTGCTACTGGTGGTTTTCAAGAAGATCAGTTTGGTAGTGCAGAGGATTTAGGTGGTCTTGTATTCTACACGAGTGCTCTTGTAGGTAGAACAAATACACATGACTTTAAAGAAGGTCAAGAAATTATTATTTCTGGAATGCCAGTTGCATCTCCTGATTTATCTTTTCTTAATGGAAAACAAAGAATTTACAAGGTTCTAGAGGATGCTGATGGTCGTGCAAGAAGATTTGTAATTCCTAAAAAGTTTCCTGGTCTTACAAACGCAAACTTTAATCCTGGCGAATTTGCAAAAGTAAAATCATATTCAAAGAGCGTTACTCTTTCACTTCTAAACTCTCCAAACAAGTTTGCTCTATCCACACCAGTAGAAAGAAGATTTCAAGATGCTTGTCAATTAATTAGAAACAATAGAGAATATATTGCAGAAGAAGTTGTTGGTATTATCAATGAGCAATTCTCAAAAGATTTCTTTGCAGTATACAATATTGATACTGTCAATAATACTTTTGACATTTACTTAGGTCCTACAGATCACGTAAACACATATGTCAGCGGTGGTACAGTAACATTTGGTGGCACTACTAGTGCAATTAGTGATTTTTCATACGACAATATAGGTGGCGTTGCTACAATCACAACTACAAATGCTGCTGTCAGTGCACTAGCTGAGGATGATATTGTTAAACTAGCAGACATTTTAATTGAGTGTTCCGCTGGTCAAAAAATTTATCCATCATACAGTTCTCCTACTTCTGGAAACAATACTGGAACTGATGGTGATGAGCAATGTAAACAAGACGTTATTCACTTCCTCAATGCTCTAGTAAGAGACCTTGAATTTGGATCTAACCATAACATTATTGAAGCTGCTAAAAAATATATTGTTGGTGGTAAGATTACTTACATTGAAGATGAAATTATTCAAAACGTACGTGCTATTGAGTATGCTAGAGAACTAGCAACTTATGCAATGTGTAATTGGAGGATCAAGAACAGAACTACTGGTGATCCTCTGTATACTACAAAGCACGCTACAACTACAAGATATATTGACCCAACCATTATCACATCAACAGCAGGAAATCCTGCTTGTGCTGACGTAGCATCTGCTATTGATACTCTATCATTCTTATGGGTTGATGTTATCTCTAATAATGCATCTGGAACTTATATTGATGCTGCATATTTAATTGCGAGAAATGCTGATGTAATTGCAGATCAAGCACTTATTGATACAGAACTCGCATATCCAAACCTTAATCTTTCTGATCTACATCAGAGAAAATGTCGTAGAGATATTAAGATTGTATTAGAAGGATTAGTAAGAGACTTAGTGCTTGGTGGAAACCATGGTATTGTTTCTGCTGCAGAAGCATACTTTAGTGGAACAGTTCTTTCTGGTATTTCAGAGGCACAAAGACCTCAAACAATTTATGCTTTCCAAAGAGTAAAACTATATGCCATTTACGCAATGCGTAACTGGTCTGATGGAAACGTTTTACAAACAACTCCAACAGGATCTACATATGTTCCTACTACTGGAGCTATGACAATTGTCATTCCAGATCCAGCAGTAGCACCTGTAGCAAACTCTGATAGAATTGCTTTCTTAGAGGGAGCAATCACATATAGTTGTGCTGCCAACGGCGGTGGAAGCGATGCAAGTCCATACAGAACTGATCTCAACTTTGGTCAAAGTTTCTTAATTACCAATGTAGTATCCAGTGGTGGTAATACTACTATTAGTTTAAATGTTGGTGCTGCAGGAAGTAACACTGATCCACATACATTTGTAAGTGCTCTTACTAATGGAACTAAAGTTATCTACGGTCCTGTTACATTAACTACACCAATTCCTAAGTTTGAGGATTGGAGTATCTTACAAGGACCTGGCGCTGCTCCAATTGGTATCTTCACTCCAACCAATGCTACTTACGATCCAGCAAATGGTAATCTCACATTTACTACTGCAACTGCACATAATTTAACAACATCTAACTCAGTTCGTTTCCAACCAGAATCATTAGTGTTTACCTGTGACATGGATGGTGACATCACAGAGCACAAGTATCCAAAAGATGGTCAACCTGCATATGGAAATAATCTTCCAGTTGCTGCAACAACAACCAATACAGTAACTGTTAACGTTGGTACCTCAGGTCCTAACGTACAGTTTACACCAACTGATGCTACTTACGATCCTGCAACAGGGATCATGACATTAGAGATTGGTGCTCATACTTTAGATGTTGGAGAAGGTGTTGTTATTGCTAGTGATTCACTCACATTTACATGTGCGATGGATGGCAATCAAAGTCAAAAGACTTATCCTCGTGCATCTACAGACTATGCTGCTGAAAGATCTATTGACATTGTAGGAAAAACAGCAACTTCTATCTCAGTTAATGTTGGTGTATCTCCTGCAAATAAATTACTTACTGCTACAACAGGCACAACATATGATCCTAATACTGGAGACTTAGTTCTTTCAGTTGGTCAGCATGGTATTGGCGTAGGAAGAAATATTGTACTAGAAGACGGTGCTGTCACATTTGAATGTGATGAAGATAATCGTGCAACTCAACATCCATATCCTCGTTCTACCGACCCTGCATCTGGAGCATCTCTAACAGTAACAGCTGTAGGTGAATCACAACATACAGTTACAAACGCAGTATACACAGGTAGCACTGGTGTATTGGTAGTTACAAGTGCTGGTCATGGATTTAGTGATGGTGATTATGTTAAATTTGATGATGACTCATTAACATTTACATGTGACTTAGATAATAATGCAACCAACCATACATATCCACGTTCCACAGACCGTGCTAGTAATAGATGGTTACAGATCTCTAATAAAACTAATGATACATTTGAAGTTAATGTTGGTGTTAACACAGATGGAGGCACACATGCTTTTGTCAGTGCAACATCAAATGGTCTTAAGAGACAGACAGGAACATTAACAGTTAACGTTGGTACATCATCTAACACAACTACACATTACTTTATAGCTGGTCTTACAAATGGTGTTAAATTCTTACCACAATCTGCACATACATTTGTTTCTGCATCAAGTAATGCGGTATCACATTCTCCACAGACTACTCACGCATTTAAGAGAGCAAATGCAGATGCTGTAAGTGCTTATGCTTCAACTAGTGCTGCTAACAATGCAATTTGTGCAGGTGTAGAATCTAGTATTGACACAGCACTTGAATTATTTGAAGACATTCTAGATGGAACAACTGTTCCTGGTTCTACCACTCAAACTTTTGGAACTCTATATGATACTGCTGCTATTATCAATTATCCTAGCAGTTACATCTTTGACTTTAACAATCAAAGAATGGCAATTCGTGGTGACTTTGATGATTTACCAATTATTGAAGCATCTCCATATACACAGAACGCATCTGTTATCTCCTTTAGAGGTGGTGGTGGAGCTCTAATTGATGGATCTAAGGTCAAACAACCTAACTGTCCATTTCCTGGTCTAGAACCAGATGGATCTGCATCATTCCCTAATCAGGGTAAATCCATGGTTGCTGCAGCGTTCACGATTGTGTCGTTTGGTGGTACTGGATATAAAGTTATTGAAGATGGTTATACACAGTTAGTTTCTGTGTTCGTTATTTTCTGTCAAGATGGTGTTCTCTGTGAAACTGGTGGTTACGCATCTATTACTAACTCTGCTACTAACTTTGGTACATTTGCACTAAGAGGAATTGGATTTAGAAGAGAGTGTTATGAGTTTGATGTAGCGACTGTTAACGTTGTCTCTCAAACTCCAACTGGTAGAACTACCATGTCAATTGGTGGTATTGGTAGAGAACCACTTGAGCACTATATTGTTAAGATTGATGGATTTAGAAATCTAGATCCAGACAAAGAATTCTTTATTGATGCTGTAAGTGCAGTTACTGTAGGACCTCCTTTCTCTGCAACTATCACACTTGATGATGGTATTGGTAACGGTCTTTCTTTAATTAGAGAAAGTGATGGTGCTCAGATTCAAGGTTTAACAGCTTTACAACAAGCACTCACACCAGCTGCTTCGTCTAACGCAACTATCAAGTTACATAGACCATCTATTGTTAACTCCTCATCACACACTTGGGAATTTGCTGGTTCTGGTAACAACTATCTAGCACTACCTGAGAACGGTGGTACTAAGGTTGAGGCAAACGAACAAGTTTCTGAACAGTATGGTCGTGTATATGTTTCTGGTACTGACGAACTAGGAGACTTCAAGGTTGGTACATTTGCAAGAATTGAGAACAGAACTGGTAACATTACCTTTACTGGTACGGTTACGATCTCTGAAGTTGAATTCTTGAAGTTGAAAGGTGGTGACGTTGTTGTTACTGGTTTTGACGCATCTAATACACTTGGTGGTGCTAATACTAGTGACTCTAAACTACCAACTCAGAAGGCAGTTAAAGATTATATCACTAATAACTTAGGACCTTACATCAACAAACCATACTCTACTAACGCTGTTCCTAGAGCACTGGTTGAACTAACTGACTCTGGTAAGATTTCTATTGATCAGATTCCTGCTCTAAGACCTTTCCAAGTCTTTACTGTTGCAACTCAAGCAGATAGACTCAAGATTGAAGGAGCACTTGCTGGTGACATCGCAATCCAACAGGATACATCACAGTCATTCATCTTGAACAATGACTTAGAAAGTTTATTCTTAGGATTCCCAGTTGATTCTAATCTTGTATTTAACATCAACGATGTTTACACTGGTTCTCCTTCTACAGGTAGAATTCAAGCTACTGAATATAGAGAGGGTGCAATTAGAAGAATTAATATTACAGATGGTGGTTCTGGATACACTGTTGCTCCAACCGTAACAATTTCTGGTGGTAACCCATCAGCTGGAGCAGTAGCAGCAACTGCAACTTGTACAATTGCAAACGGTGAAGTTGTTACAGTTACAATTACAGAAAATGCAGGACTATTTGGTGGTAAAGGTTATACAACACAACCAGTAGTTACATTCCAAGCACCACCTGGCGCAGGAACACAAGCAACTGGTGTTGTTTTAATTGAGAGTAGATTGTATGGTGATATTGTCAACAATATCAAGATGCTTGATACTGACACATTTGAGGATAGTGATACACCTGCCAATACTATTAACATTAGTAGAGTTGTTAATACATCTTCTACTAACAATAATAACTGGGTATCTCTATCATCTAACCAGATTGCTGCATCAGATATTACATCAGGTGTTATTGAAACAGATAGATTGGCAACAGGTGGTGCTGCAAACTCCTTTACATTCTTACGTGGTGATCAAAACTTTGCTCCTGCTGTACAGTCTATCAAGGGTGCAGAGACGAGATACTTTGCAAGATTGTTCACTCAAGCATCAACTGGTGCTAATGCACTGATTTTCCAAAGCAATCAGAATGCTCTAATTGGTCATGCAGTTGTTCCTGATACAGGTGGTATTCAAGCAAATACTAGTATCAACGGTGTTACAACTGTTGGTGGATTAACAACAGTTTCTATTAACAATCCACTTACAGCAACACTTGCTGCTGGAACTGTAATTCAATTTGAAAGAGGTGCTTCTCCTCTAACATTTGATTCTTCTAATACTGTTGGTGGATTTATTGATAGTGTTGTTATTGCTAATCCTGGCTCAGGGTATACTGATGGACAATACTTTGACATCTCTCTTGATGGTGGATCTGGAGTTGATTTAAGAGCAAACCTTATTGTTACTGGTGGAGCAGTTACTGATGCTACTGTAACAAATGCTGGTTCTGGTTATACAGCAGATTACCAAATTACTCCTAATCCCGTAGGTATTGGTTCTGGATCTAACCTAGTTCTACTAGCAAAAGTTAGCACTGTAAATAAACAGTTTGCTAATGTTGCTGTTGACATTCAGAGAGTTTCTGATCTAACAATTTCTGCTGATGAGTTTGGAACTATTGGTGTTTCAAGATTTAGAAAATCTCAGTTCAATATTGGACAAGAAGGAAACGGTTCTATCACTATCAAAACAGGTCCTGATAGTGGACTTGATGCTGACTTGCTAGATGGTCAGCAAGGTTCTTACTACCTTAATGGTGCATTCTTTATTGATAGTAGTATCGTACCTGACAAACTAGCTAGTGGAGTATACAGTATTGATATTACTGGTAGATCTACTAACACACTTCGTGTTGATACTGGTATTAACAACCCAACTTCTAATCCAGCACCAAGCGATTCAGTTCAAGGTTTAACTCTTCAAACAGTATTCAATAGTTCTAATGGTCTATTGACAGCATTCCCAAGTGTTGATACTGGAAGTGCTAACTCAGCGAAACATTTAGTTATGACTCTCCGTAATGGTGAGTCTGGTATTGATGCTACCTTCGGTGGTGTAAGACAACTAGCGTTTGCTAATGACGATAGATTATATTTACGTGGTTCTGGAGATGGAGTAACCACTTATGGATCTTGGTACGAAATCTGGAACTCAGGAAACCAAGGTATAGACTCAGGCTTAGACGCTGACAAACTTGATAATAAAGAAGGTGAATGGTATCAAGATGGTTGGAATATCAAGAAAAATGAAATCTTTGATACAAGACTTCCAACATGGAGAAGTTCTACTAAGTTCAGAAACAAGATTGAGGTTAAATCTTATACTGGAACAGACGTTGCTTATAGAATTCTAGTAAGACAAGTTCTTGACATCAGTCCTGGCGGAGACTTTGAACCAGGTTCTCAAATTAATATCTACAATATCAACAAACAGGATATTGGTGACTTCTTTATTGATAATGTTCAACAATTAAATGATCAGAATGATTCTACTAATAGCTACACAATGCTTATCGGTAGACTTGCTTCTGGTGGTAACCTTGAAACTGCTGTATTCTTAGGTGTTGCTGGTGATGAAAGAAACTTTGAAAACTTTGAAATTTTTGATAGCAATACTACACAATTTGCAGAACTTGGAAACAGTTCTGGAAATGGTTTTGTAAGACTTGGTAGATATGATGGTAACTTTGCTACAAACCCATACATCTGGTTTAACTCATCACAAGCACAAGCTGTAGATGGAAATGGAGATCCTAGTTACAACGCTGCTATTATTGCTGATGGTGGTAATGCAAACCAAGGATCTGGTAGTCTTGAATTTAAAGTTCTAGATGAAAATGAACTTAAGGTTAATAATAACATTATCTGGAACGCAGGTAACGTAGCATTCAATTCTTCAAATGTTGCTTCCACAGCATCATTGAAGTCTGCTGTTATGAGAGATACCAGTGGTAATTTCTCTGCTGGAACAATCACAGCAAGTATTACAGGTGCTGCATCACTTAACGTATTGAAGACTGGTGATACAATGACTGGTGCTCTAACGATCACTGGTAACAATAATCTAACAGTTCAAGGAACTGGTGCTCTATCAGTTGGTGGTACTGGAACAATTGGTTCTGATCTTACTGTTGATGGTGGAGTTTTCTATGTCAATGCAACTGATAATGTAGTTAACGTTGGTCAAACAACCAACTCTAATAATACTACATTCAATGTCTATGATGCAAATGGTAGTGCTAACTATACTATTAACGCAGCATTATCTTCACAAAGAGCAATTTACCAATCAAGTGTATTCAACCAATCTGGTGATGGTGAAGGTGGTATACTCTTACAACATGGTTCATCTAACGCTGCTCAATGGGGTATTTCATCACATTATACAGGTGCCTATGTTGGTGAATTAGTTGTTAGAACCAGAACAGCAAATTCAACATCTGCTACAAGGTTGGTTATCAGCAATGGTGGAAATGTTCTTCCTGGCGCTGATAGTGATCAAGATTTTGGTGCTGATGCTACAAGATGGCAGAACATTTATAGTGACATTACACATGCACTTAACAGTGTAAGAATTGCAAAAGGAACTGCAAACCAAGAAGCAGATCTACATTTCAGAGGTGGTGCTGCTGGTGCTGGTGGTGGTAGAGGATTCCGTTTAGGATCTAATATTGGTGGCGGTGCTGATATGTTTGAGATCTATTCATCTCAAACTAATGGTGGTGATGATTGGAAGAGTTTGGCAACACCAGCTCAACCACCTGCACTTTCCATCAAAGGTGAAAACAATAGAATGGGTATCAACACCAATGTTACTTCTGGTACAGATACTACAGTTAACCCTAATGTTAATAGAGACTACATCTTGAATGTTCAAGGTGATATGAACCTCAACGGTCAGTTCTTCCAGAACAACGCTGAGTTTGTAACTTCTAGATGGACAGAAGCTACTAACCAATTAGATATCTATAGATTATCTAAGGTTGGTATAGGTCCTGAATCTAGTGCAGTCAAACTTCCTACAAAAGAATTGGTTGTTGGTGGAGACATTGATATTGATAACGGAGAATTCAAAGGAGATGGAACACTAACTGGTGGATCACAATGGTTCTCACCTGGTTACTTTGGAGTTGACAGAGCAGTGGTACTTGATCCACAAGAAGTGTATGGTGCTGTTAAGTTTAGAAGAGTTAATGTTGGTCAATACGCTTTCTGGGTTCTAATTGTAGAACAAACCTCAGTTGGTAATTACACTGTTAAATATGGTGCAAAAGTCAAGACTCCAACAGGTGGAACAACAGGTGAAATTTTAGAATTTGACTTTGGTGCTGCAATAGCAACTATTGGAAGTCCAAACTTAACTGAAGGAAAGATTTACAACCTTGCATGGTTAAGTGGTAACGGTGGTGGATCTATTTCTAGCCCTAGCGGAAGCATTTTTGTTGATTCTTCTAGTGGTGGTCTAATTGACTACATATCAACTAATGCTACTCCATCTGCTGGTGGTACATATACCACATCAAGTAATAGCACTGGTAATAATATTCACATGCAACTATTACCAGGTAAAGCATCATTATCTGCTAACGGTTTTGAACAGTGGACTGATAGTTATGGAATGTTCAAAAAATGTAAGCAGACAATTGATGAAACAGTTGTTGTTAAAAATGGAGAGTTCATTGTTTCCTTCGGTGATTTAACAATTGCACAAGGAAGAGAGGTTACTATCAATTCAGGTGGTAATTGGACAATCAAATAAATAACTAATAAATAAGTAAGACACGAGAGTATTTTAGGACATGTCATCTCTTAATGTAGATAAACTGAATGTAACAACAGGAATTGAACTTCCTTCGTATACTTCAAACAATAGACCGTCAGGTACTGTTGGTCTAATGATCTTTAACGAAACAAGTGGAACAGTTGAGATATACGATGGTAGTAGTTGGATTTCTACAGGTCAGGGTGGTATTGAGGCATCTGGAGGAATTGTTTCTGTAGCAGGAAACTTTAAGATGCACGCTTTCACTCAACCAGGAACCAGTGCATTTACTGTTACTTCAGCACCTTCTGGAACACAAGCAGAAGTTTTAGTCGTTGCTGGTGGCGGTGGCGGTGGCGGATCCCACGGCGGTGGCGGTGGAGGAGGAGGTGGTGGAGTAGTCCATCATACTTCATATCCTATTGCTGTTGGAACTTACAACGTTGTTGTTGGTGACGGTGGTGTTTCTGGAACAGGATACAACGCAAACACTTCTAACGATTCCTCTTCACACGGTAGACCAGGTGGAGATAGTTATTTTGATCAAATCCATGCTATTGGTGGTGGTGGAGGAAATGAAAGTTTTTACTACTTCTCCATCTATAAGAATGGTGGATCTGGTGGTGGTGGAGGAGACATGTGGCCAGCAACCAGAGCAGGAAACGTACCTGGTGGTAAAGCATGGACTGGAGGAAATGCTCTCCAAGGTAATAACGCTGGTGGAACATATTACGGTAATCCTGGCGGAAGTAGAGGTACTGGAGGTCCTACTACCAGTGAAGATGGTGGACATTCTGGTCCTCATGAAGGAGCTGGTGGAGGAGGTGCTGGAGGAGTTGCATCTGGTGGTAATTCTTCTACTGCAAGTAATGGTGGAATCGGAATTCAATTAAATCAATTCTCTCCATATGGTTTCCCATCAGGATGGTTTGCTGGTGGTGGTGGAGGTGGATACTTCACAACTGGTGGAGGTTCTGCTAACAGAGCAAATAATACTACTGGTGGTTACTACGGTGGCGGTGGTCGTGGTGGTTCCACTGGTTATAGTCTCTATGGAGAAGATGCTGTGAACGCTACTGGTGGTGGCGGTGGAGGTGGATCCTCTAATAACAATGGTATCGCAAATGCTGGAAGAGGTGGTTCTGGTATTGTTATTGTCCGTTATCAAATCTGATTTAAAATGTCACAGTTAAACGTAGGTACTCTAAGACCGTCAGAAGCATTTACGGTTCCTCTTCAATCAACATCAGTTAGAAATAATACTAATCATGCAGTTGGTTCTATCATTTACAATACTGATACCAACGCAGCTCAAGTATTAACTGCAAACGATGGATGGTTGAATCTTGGTAAAGGAAAAGTAATTGCTACTGGTGGAACAGTTTCTGAACCAGGAAACGGATGGAAATATCATGTGTTTACAAATACATCAAGCACACAGACATTTACAATTACTTCTGTTGGTTTCTTAGCATACGCTGAAGTTTTAGTCGTCGCTGGAGGCGGTGGCGGTGGCGGATCACACTCTGGTGGTGGCGGAGGTGGAGCTGGAGGAGTTCTCTGGCAACCACAATGGTTCCCAACAACAGGAGATTACACAGTAAAAGTTGGTGCTGGTGGAGATGCAGGGTATCCTGGCAGTTACTTCACTAGTGGATATTATTATACTGGACAAGGAGACGGAACTTTCTTCCATGGTCGTAGAGGAGGAGATAGTTATCTGAGAAAAAATAATGATTCACAAGTTACATTCCTTGCCATAGGTGGCGGTGGTGGAATGGAATCATTCTATACAAATAACGAGCAAAGAAGTAAGACACCTACAAACTATTGGGGACAACCAGATGGTCATGAAGAGAAAAATGGTGGATCTGGTGGTGGATCAGGAGATCATTATAGTGGTGTACAATCATGGGTAACTCACAACC
>Ga0163111_10001045_pt1 | contig 16743 bp, 16 predicted proteins | sample CRUFie1St18metaG_FD_109645 | JGI IMG/M metagenome (GOLD analysis project Ga0163111, IMG submission 109645) | Marine microbial communities from the Costa Rica Dome - CRUD Field 142mm St18 metaG | ecosystem: Environmental > Aquatic > Marine > Oceanic > Photic zone | place: Costa Rica: the Eastern...
CATATCTACAAACTCACAATCTCTCTGATGTTGATATGACATATCTAAAAAACATATTGTCACTAGGTATTGAGAGAGAATATACTTTAAAAGAGATAGCTAAGAGTCTTGTTTATTATTTTATTGAAGAAATCCCTTATGATACCGATGATTTTAAAAAATTTAATCCAAGCAAAGATAATTTAATATTGGACAAAGTAATTAAAAAACTCTCAGATAATAATTTTGAGGATGAGGATAAATTAGGTTTGTGTTTTCAGGAATTCTGTCAAGAGAATGATCTAAAGTTTAAAGATTTTGGTCCTGTTGTTAGATTTGGCTTGACTGGGAGATTAAAGGCACCTGCTATTAATGAAATATGTTTCCTTTTGGGAAAGACTCGCACAATTGACAGGCTGAATAATTTTCAGATTTTTATGAGCAACAATGCTGTGGCGTCAAATGAATGACGCCACACATAAATTTAAGAAATATTGATATTTCTACGTCTCTTATGTTCAGGAATTATTCTTTCCATAGATATTTTGAGCAAACCATCTTTTAATTGTGCATTCTTAACTTCTACGTCAGAAGCAATAGTAAATGATTTCTTAAAGTACCTTTTTGATATACCACGATGGATGACTCCATCTTCTTCATTCTGATTTGGACCATGATTATCTTGTTTAGTTTCGATAGTTAAAACACTATCTTCAACACTAACACTCACATCATCTCTAGAGAAACCCGCAAGAGCTATCTCAATGTCATATTGGTTTTCACCAGAACGAACGATATTGTATGGTGGATAATTTGTTCCAATTGATGGTGATAATGAATAATAATCATCGTTGAACATAGATTCAAAGTGATTAAATATATCATCAAAACCAACGCTCACTGGACGCAGCTTGTTAAATATAGATAAATTTCTATTTGACATAGTTCTAACCTCCTAAAGTTAGCAAAGTTATTTTGAAGCCCACTAAGGCACTTCACAATAAGTAATATGGGCATTATCACTTTTTTCAAGGTCAATTCTGATCTAGACTGACAAGCAAAACATTAATTTTTCATTTTTTTTTGAGCATGTTTGTAATAGTATTGTCATATAATTAATAATGGAATGTTAATGAATCTTTATAAATATTGTTTTTTTTGTATGGTATTTCTCATTATGCCGCATATAGTATCTGCTGAATCATATGGAGGCAAATCTGACTCATATAAAAAGCAAAGTGATCTCAATTGGGTAATTGATAGACAACACATACAGACACCTAGAGGAGGCACGACCAAAGGTCTAAAGCCTGAGTTAGATTCTAATCCCTCTGAATACTATATCAAGTTAAGTAAATCAAAAAATACTAAGGACAAAGATCGTTACGCCATACTATCTATGATTGGAGAGTTCAGATCGAATTTTGAATTTACAGAGATGTTTGGCAGTGAATTTGATTACCAATTAGACAGCCCATATAAATCATGGGGCACTGAGATGGTGATCCCTTTGATTGTCGAGGAAAACTTGATTTCACTACAGCATATCATCATGATGCATTTTACCGGTGATAAAGGTGAAATTATTCAATCGCATGTTGTTAAACATTGGAGACAAGACTGGAAGTTTGAAGATAAAAATATTTTCACTTATCAGCCTGACATGAAGTGGGTTAATGTAATACAAAACAGTGTCAAGGGAACATGGAGTCAATCTGTTTACCAAGTTGATGATACTCCAAGATATGAATCTTATGGAAAATGGATTCATGGAGACGGTGGATCAAAATGGATAAGTAAAATCACACCCCGACCTTTACCAAGAAGGGAGTTTTCTGTTCGTGACGATTATGACTTCCTTTCTGGTGTCAATAAAATTACCATACTTCCTTGGGGATGGGTTATGGAAGAGATGAATGACAAAATTACTAAAAATAATAACTATGTTGGATCTGAATATGGCATCGCTCGATATCAAAAAATAAAAAACTATGATTTTGATGAAGCTAACAAATATTGGAAATCAACAAAAGAATATTGGAAAGAAGTTAGATTATCTTGGAATAAAAAACTTGATAATGAATCTGTAGTATGTACAAATAAGTTGGTTGATAGTAAGCCATCATATGTTTTTTATTTCACAGAAGCTGATGTCTTTGCAAAAGATAATAATCTAAGTCTTGCTAGAGAGAATATTAAAAATATCACAGCAAAATTTCATAAGAAAAATTGTGGTTGAATGACTTTAGTTATTTAATAAAACAAATAAATCTTTGTATAACTACTAGTGAATTTTATTATCAATTTATCAAATTAATAGGTATAATTCTCGATATCAATTGTGAGAAAAGGATACGGTTTATGTCCCCATCGTCTAGAGGCCTAGGACACCGGGTTTTCATCTCGGCAACAGGGGTTCGACTCCCCTTGGGGATGTAAATCGTATAATTTAAGTGGATAACCAAATCAAACAGAAATTACCAACACAAGAATACTGCTCTAAATGTGCATCTCCTGTAACTATTAAGATTCCAAAAGGTGATAATAGACATAGAGCTGTTTGTACGACATGTGGTTCAATATTTTACGAAAACCCTAAGGTAGTCTCAGGATGTTTGCTCACATGGAATGATAAAATCCTTTTATGCAAAAGAGCCACAGAGCCAAGGTCAGGTTTTTGGACTTTGCCAGCTGGTTTTTTAGAAAACAATGAGACTGTTGAGGCAGGAGCACTCAGAGAGACTTATGAGGAGGCAGGAGCAAAAACTAAACAGATTGCATTATTTCTTATGTGTAATCTCCCTCATATAAGCCAAATTTATATGATGTACCATGGAGAATTACTTGATGGAAATTATTCTGCTGGTCTAGAAAGTGAGGAAGTGAGGCTTTTTGGGGAAAGTGAGATACCTTGGGATAGTATCGCTTTCACAGTGATTGAAAAAACTATAAAATTGTATTTTGAGGACCGTAAAAAAGGCAACTATGGTATACATTTTGATACGATTGATAAACGATGAATAAGGTTGTAAATAAAAGCACATTGTTAATGGTATTGATGCTTATATCAACCTATATTTTTGCTCATGAGGATGGTGAGGCTAGAATCGAGTTTTGGAAAAAATACTATAATCCCAAAATAGAAGCTTCTAATAATAAGAGACCATCTATAGCCATTGAGCTAATTAAAATTGGTTCTTTTTATCAACTCAAAACAATAACCGAGAACTTTACTTTCACGCCTAGTGAGAATCTGAAAAACAATAATCCGCATAGAGGGTATGGAAAACTTTTTATCAATAACAAATATGTCTCAAGAATTTATAGTGATTATTTTTTTATAAGAGCATTTCCTGAGGGTAATAATGAAATAAAAGTTATTTTAAGCAGCAATATGGACCATGACATAGCACTAAATGGTAATTTGATAAGTGATCAAATAGCATATCAGTTTCCAGAATATAACTTTGCTGAGGCAAGAGCCAAGGAACATGCTCAAGCAACTCAATGTGAGTTTTCCGAAGAAGGAAAATCTGACAGAGCAAAATTGCAAAAAATAGGCATGAGTATCTCTGAGTCCTCTAAGTATTTACAATGTCGTTATGATAGTAGAAACTCAATACTCACTAATTTTAAAAACCAGATGACAAAAATACAACGTGTTCATCATGATGCCATCTTAAATTCACTGTTGAAAAGAATAGATTTATGGAAGCAGTTTGAAAACAATAGAGTGTCTTTAAAAGATGCAAGAGAAAAAAATATTATACTAGAGGATAGTATACATTTAGCTGTTGAAAAGCACATCCAAAAATTCAAGAGAAGTAAATAATCTATGGAAGGATTTTATCAAGCGTATTCAACAACATCCCAAATAATGTTCCCAATTTTGGTGTTCATTTTAGTTCTTATTGTTAAAGACTTAACTCGATATTCGAAAATATCTGAAAAAATTAAAAAGACACTTAATGAGATTTCTGAGGATATTGCTGATACTGGGTTTTCTCGAAATGCTGGTGAAAAAGATTTAGATATGATTATTAGATTCATTAAGTCAAAAATTAGCTAGTTCAAAATTCATTAAAGTATTTAAATATTTCATTTGCATTTAAATCTTGCATACAAACATTTTTTTTGCATGTTTTTATAATTTTTGTATCATAACATGGACTACAATCTAAATTTAATGATGCGACTTTCACGTTATTTGATTTTGTTTTATATGGTGAAGATTGATAGTGATTAGTTGGACCATGAATAGAAATAATATTTTTTGCTACCGCGCCTGCTAAATGTGCGCTACCACTATCTGTAGCTACAACTATTTTTGAATTTTCTAAAATTGTTATTAATTCTGGAACAGTTGTCTTTCCTGATAGATCATAAACTCTCTCAGGAATCGGATAAAAAGTTGAAAAGTAATCTTTCTCTGCATTGCTACCTACTAAAAGAATATTCAGATCTGTTTGTGAAATTATTTTCTGCATTAGATTTTTCCAATTTTCAGCAGGCCAAGATCTATACCCTCTATGATTATCTTTTTCTATATGACTATTTGTTGGACAAAGTACAACATAGTCTTTCGTAATAGGGAATTTATTAGTAATTTTATTCTTATCAATACCAATTATTGATGGACAAGCGAGATTTTTATCGTAGTCTTTAAGATAAAGATTCAAAATTCTTAATTGATGTTCAACACGATGTTCGCTAAATATATCATCATTAACAAATTGGTATGGCATACCAAACTTGACTCGACTTTTTGTATACTTCACTACGTCATTAAATTTCTTCCCTATCTCTAGATTAAGTATCAACTCATAAGGATTAAAAATTGAATCATAAATAATCCTTTGTTTATCAAAATTAAAATAAAAGGGTAGTTTCGTATGTTTTAGTTTATAAATCTTCTTAATTCTCTTATCAAATTTAAATAAATCTGATATTCCAGGTTTTGTTACCCAGTGAATATCAACTTGATTTTTGAAATGCTCTACAAGCGGTTCTATTACTGATGTTGCATCAACAGTATCCCCCAGAAGCCCACATCTTATTACTAAAACTTTTTTATTTTGTCTTAAACTCATTTCTAGTTTAGAATATAGCCTATTAAAAATATTATATATATTAATTTAAAAAAAAGGAAAGTTTATAGCTATGAAACAATGGGTAAGATTTAGGTTTAATAATCAAGAAAAATTTGGGATGTTGGTAGATGAGGAAATTCAAATCCACACAGGTGACATGTTTTCTAGACCATCAAAGACAGATGAGAAGTTTAAGTTTGCTGAATGCGATTTGATTAATCCTTGTAAACCATCGAAAATAATTGCACTGTGGAATAACTATAAAACGCTGGCTAGTGAAAAAAATCTCAGTAAACCTGATAATCCTTTGTATTTGAATAAAGCTGTTTCCTCTATTATCAATATAGGTGATAACATCATAAGACCCAAATCATATAAAGAGGCGATTTTTTATGAGGGTGAGCTTGGTATTGTTATAGGCAAGGTCGCGAAGGATATTGAAATAGATGATGCTAAGGATTATATTTTTGGCTATACATGTATTAATGATGTTACGGCGATGGATCTCGTTAAAAAAGACAGCTCATTTGACCAATGGACTCGATCGAAGAGTTATGACACGTTTGGTATTTTTGGCCCGACTATATCAACTGAAATAGATCCAATGAATCTACAAATTATTTCTAAATTGAATGATGAGATTGTGCAAAATTATAATACTAACGACATGTTCTTCAATGTATATGAGATTGTAAGTTATCTATCAAAGGATATGAGTTTACATCCTGGTGATATCATAGCGTGTGGAACTAATGCAGGCCTTGGACCAATGAATGAGGGAGACACTATCCAGGTTTCCGTTGAGAAAATAGGCGAGCTTACAAATAAATTAATTTAAAAAAAGTTTCGGGTCACCTTCTTTTCCAGATATCCGAGGAGTTGTCTGGTCGTTGTTTTGGTTTTTCATCAAATATAATATTTTCAGAGCCATTATATATCAAAAAATGTCTACCCTTTGCTCTACCAAGGAGCGTTACCCCCGTCTCTTTTGCGACTGAGTACCCCATCTCTGTAATACCGGAACGTGATAGTAAATATGGAATATTCATTTGAGCAATTTTTATTACCATTTCGGAAGTAAGTCTTCCTGTTGTGTAAAATATTTTATTATCACTGTCAATCTCATTAATCCACATGTTACCTGCAATCGCATCAACCGCATTATGTCGCCCAACATCCTCTATGAAATCAATTATTTTACTACTTGAACATAATGCACATCCATGGACAGCTCCAGATAATCGATATATCTCGTTTTTTTCATGAAGGAGTTTAAGTATCTTATAGATTGTTGATTGTTTCAATTTTCCCGACTGAATATTTTTTTCCTTCAGATCATCCCAAATACCCCCAAATGTTGTTCCTTGTCCACAACCCGATGTTACAACTTTATGTGTAAGTTTATTATCAAAATTCTTGATATCATTCTGCGTGACTACTGCAGCACTGTTAGTTTCCCAATCAACTTGAACTGACTTGAAATCAGATAGTTTACTCACGAAACCCTGATTTCTAAGATATCCGATTACCAATGCCTCAGGATAATGCCCCAGAGTCATTAGTGTAACGACCTCCTGTTTATTAACATATATAGTTAGTGGCAGCTCTCCAGTTATCGGAAACTCTCTTTCAGAGTCATACTCATCTATAACTTTTATATTTTTCATAGAAGGTCTTGTAGCTTTCGATAAGTCTGGCATTTTTGTTTTATTAGAAGTCATTATCTGTTAGATTATATTATAATTTAAATTTTGTAATGAGATTATTCGTATTTTCTTTCCTATTTTTCTTATCGTTCAGTCTTAATGCTGAGATAATGAGAGTTACCATTTTAGGATCCGGAACACCAAGACCGGATATAAAGAGGTTTAGTCAATCAATCTTAGTCGAAGCAGGAGAGCAGAAATTACTTTTTGATTCTGGTAGAGGTGCTGTCATTAGATTAAATCAAATGAATGTTGATATTGCGAAAGTTCAAAGCATTTTTTTCACTCATTTACACTCTGACCACATACTAGGTTTTCCGGATCTTCTCCTAACGGGGTGGATTTATCGCAGAAATGAAATTCTTAATATTTATGGGCCAAAAGGAATTGGTGTCTATGTAAAAAATATCAAAAAAGCATACCAAGAAGATATTAATATACGCACTCAGACACCGGAGAGTCTTGATATCAAAGGTCTAAGAACTAAGATTAATGTTATTGAAGAGGGGTTAATTTATAATCAAGATGATGTAAAAGTTTTTGCTATCGAAGTTGATCACGGAGGTGGTGTAAATCACGCTTATGCTTACAAAATTATTTATAAAAATAAAGCTGTTTTGATTTCAGGAGATACTAACTATTCTGAAAACTTAGTCAAAGCTGCGAAAAATGTAGATTTACTGATTCACGAGATTGCTTCAGCACCAAAAAGTCTAATATCTAAATCTGAAAAAGTAAAGGGTATAATGAATTATCACACTACACCAATAGAAATGTCTAAGGTAATAAATCAAAGCCAACCTAAGTTTGTTGTTCTTAATCATGTTCTTTTATTAGGTGGAATTTCTGAATCAGATGTCCTTAATGAAATAGAAAAAAATCTCACGACGTCTACACCAATTAAAATTGCATTTGATTTAATGGCAATTGATTTATCTAATAAAATTAATGTTTATTCTGTTGATTATACAAAATGAAGATCATGGGGATAATAAATTTATCAGAAGATAGTTTTTGTGAAACTGGAAAGTTTTCAAATAATAATGATGCTATCAAGTATGCGGAATATTTGATTTCAATAGGTTGCGATATTATAGATTTGGGTGCAGAGTCAACTCAGCAAGGTTTTGATGAAAAAAATTCAGAAGAACAGCTTGATAAGTTGATACCATTCATTAATCAATTTAATAAAATAAAGAAACAAACAATACTCAGCATTGATACAAGGTCAGTTAGAGTAATGGAAGAATGTGGGAAACTAGGAGTAAGTTTTTTCAATACCATTACAACCGGAGAGGGGATGTCAAATTTAGCTGGTTTTATTAAACATAGTAATAGTGAAATCATTTTGACACACATGCCTGTCGAGCATAAAGAAAGTAAAAATTTAATTACTAGTGATATTATAAATTATTTAATTTCGTTTTTTTCAAAAACACGCGAGGAGCTTATTAGCAAAGGTGTCTCAGGTGAAAAAATTATTATAGATCCTGGAATTGGATTTGGTAAATCAGGAAGTGATAATTTGAAAATACTGAGTAATCTTGATATTTTTGTTCAACAATTCGAACGAGTCTGTATTGGTGTAAGTAATAAGAAATTTTCTTCCAAAGTCTTTGAGGGTATAAAGGAGAAGGATTATCCTCTTGTAACCCTTATAAATACAGCATTATCAGGTTATCAAGGAGTTGAGATAGCAAGAGTTCATGATGTAGGAGTAAATAAAGATGCATCTGAAGTGGTTAAAGCAACGCTTAATTCATAATAGAAATTAGCGCTTTTTCAAAATCTCTTGTAAATTTCTCTAAATTATAAAAATCACTCATAAATTCATGACTTCTAAGCTTTTTTGATATTTGTTCTCTATAGACATCATCTTCAATGAGATTTTGTATTTTTTTTGAGTATTCCTCTAAATTAAATGCAACTAATTCGTTTAGATTAATTGATTTTAACAAGCTATGACTCACTCTTGATGCAAAATGATTACCAGAAAAACCTACGATTGGAATACCGCATTGAATAGCATCTGTAGTAGTAGTATGTCCATTATATGTAAGGGTGTCTAATGCGATATCTGATAGACATAATCGCTGTAAATGCATATCTCTGGGAAGTCTATCTGCAAAAATTATTCTATCTATCTCAATTCCCAGATTCGAAGCAAATTTAGTAATATTATTTTGCATAATTTGATTTTCTTTAAGTAACCAAATTACTGTAGATTTATGTTTTTTAAGAATATTTATCCAGCACTCAAATAAAGACTTCTCAATTTTAAATGATTGATTAAAACATGAAAGTATAATTTTATTTAGTGGTAATTGATGTTTAAGTTTAAAATTATTATTATCAAATTGTCTTGCCTTTATCTCTCCATCATTCACTTGATAGAATTTTGGTAAGTAAATTATTTTTTCGCTGTAAAATTCTCTTTCTGTTTCAGGTATGACAATTCTATCAGCAATTATATAGTCATAGTTCTCAGCGCACGATGTTCCAGGGAAACCTAGGTATGATACTGTTGACTTTGCCAACTTTCTCTTAATAATAGACATTTTGTTATGTGGAATTAGAACAGATAAATCTATAAGAATATCTAAATTAAAACTTTTAACTTTAGTTTCGATTAAATCATCGCTTTGGTCGTTAATATCAATAAAATTGTCAACATCCTTCTCGATATATTCGCGACAGTAATTTTCGTGAGCATAAGAGAAAACATAAATATTAAATAATTTTCTGTTAATATGTTTAAATAAGTTCTTAATCAGGAAAAAAGTCGGGTGATTCCTGAATTCACCACACATAAAGCCAATTTTAATTTTTTCATTTTTGGTTTTCGATAAACTTATATCATTACTAACTATATTAGATTGATTATTTTTTTGCCAACTCCGAGCATTTCTATAATTAATACTTTCATCATCATATCTGGAAACATTCATAAATGGATGTTCAAGACCCATCTCTATATTATCATTAAGTATTTTCTCTAATTCTGATATCACAGGCCAATCACATGTATTTTGAGCAACTTTATACTTTAGTATCATTGCCTTAAAATGGTTGCCGTCTATGTCTAGGCATTTATTTAAATTATTCAGTGATTCTGTGTAGTCATCTAGTAATTCAAAGCATAGAGAAATATTGTAATATGCATCAGCATATGAGGCATCGATGCCAATTGCATCATTACAGAGTTTTATAGCATTTTCATAGTCTCTTTTTTCAATATGAATTACTGCGAGGTTGTTCAGAGCTTCTTTTGATTTGGACAATTCTAACGATTTCTCATATTCGTTTTTCGCTTCTGTGATGTTACCTAAAAAATGATGTATATTTCCATAATTGATTCTTAATTTGTAGTCATCAGGATATTCTTCAACAACTTTTTTTAATTCAGATAGAGCTTTGTGGTATTGGTTGTTAGATATGAGTGATTGAATTTCAATTAAATGGTCTTCTCGAGTTAATTTCTTAACCATTAATGTAGTTTTGCTTTTTTGACTTTTATAGCACAGAATTTAAATTCTGGAATTTTTGCATCAGGATCGAGCGCCGCATTAGTAAGTACGTTCGCGGCAGCTTCAACATAACAAAATGGGATGAAGATTTGTCCTAATTGTAAGCCATCGTCTCTTCTGGCATAAACGTCTAATTTACCTCTCCTAGACTCAATTGTTATTAAGTCACCATCTTTTACTCCTAGTTTCTTCATGTCCTCATGACAAACATTTGCGAAAGGGTCTGGTTCTATTTCATGTAACATGCTCGCCCTTCTTGTCATACTCCCTGTATGCCAGTGTTCCAACTGCCTACCGGTAATCAAAATGTAGTCGTAATCTTTATCTGGTAACTCATCAGCATTTTTAAAAGGCGATATTTTAAATGTTGCTAATCCATCAGAGGTTGGAAAGTCATCAGTGAAGATAACAGGTTGCCCCGGATCATCTTTGGTGTTACATGGATAAGTAACTGAATGCTCTTCTTCTAATCTTTCCCAGGTAATACCTGCGATACTTGGCATGCACTGAGTCATCTCTTCAAATACTTCTTTAGGGCTATTATAATTCCAATCCAATCCCATACCATTTGCGATTTGCTGTATAATCCATAAATCTTGTTTTGCTTCACCTGGAGGGTTAACTGCTTGACGACCAAGTTGAACCCTTCTGTCAGTGTTAGTAAAACTACCAGTTTTTTCAGGAAATGCTGAAGCAGGAAGTATTACATCTGCAAAAAAAGCTGTTTCTGTTATAAATATATCCTGCACAACTAAATGTTCTAATTGTGATAGCGCCTTTCTGGCGTGATTTAAGTCTGGGTCTGACATTGCTGGGTTTTCTCCCATGACATATAAACCTGTTAATTCTTTAGCAACAATGGCGTCCATAATCTCTACTACTGTCAAACCGGGTTTATCATCTAGCTTAGATGCCCAAAATTTCTCAAAGAATTTACCAATCTTCGGATCATCAACTCTTTGATAATCTGGAAACACCATAGGAATCAATCCGGCATCTGATGCGCCTTGAACATTATTTTGTCCTCTAAGTGGGTGAAGTCCAGTTCCAGGTCTACCAATTTGACCTGTCATTAAAGCAAGTGATATGAGAGCTCTAGCATTATCAGTTCCATGTATATGTTGCGAGACACCCATACCCCAAAAAATCATCGATCCTTTCGAGGAAGCATATATCCTAGCAACTTCATTAAGTGTAGATTCAGATATCCCGCAAATTTTTGACATGATTTTTGGACTATAATCTTTCAGATGATCTCTGAGTTTTTCATAATCCTTTGTTCTAGTTTTTATGAACTCTTTATCAACTAAATCTTGATCTATTATTGATTTCATAATTCCATTTAACATAGCAACGTCAGTATCAGGTTTGAATTGCAAGTAATAGTTTGCATGTCTTGATATGTCTGTTTTTTTAGGATCCATAACAATAAGCGTTTTACCTTCTTTCGATGCGTTTTTCATAAAAGTTGCTGCGACAGGGTGATTGACTGTTGGATTGGAGCCAATAATAATAATTACTTCTGCTTCTGTAACGTCTGCTACTTGATTAGACACTGCCCCTGACCCTATCATTTCTAGGAGTGCCACTACAGATGATGCATGACAGAGCCGTGTACAATGATCAACGTTATTAGTATGAAAACCAGTCCTAATGAGTTTTTGAAATAAATAAGCCTCTTCGTTAGAACCTTTGGCACAGCCAAAACCAGCTAGTCCAGACGATCCTCTTGTGGCTTTAATATTTTTAAACCCGTTTATTGCAACATCTAAAGCATGCTCCCATGAAGTTTCTTCAAATATTTCATTTATGTTATCAAAATCATAAGTGTTCAAATCGATGTTTTTTCCTACACCTTTTTTTCTCACCAGGGGTTTAGTAAGCCTCCCATCATTATGTATGTAGTCAAAACCGTATCTTCCTTTTACACATAATCTACTTAGATTTGCAGGGCCATCTCGACCTTCTGCAAAAAGGATTTTGTCATTTTTTACATTGTATGATAGTAGACATCCAACCCCGCAGTAAGGGCAGACACTCTCTACTTTTTTATCGGGAATATTGAGAGCAACATCTTTTGATGGCATTAGAGCGCCAGTAGGACACGCTTGTACACACTCACCGCATCCCACACATGTACTTTCGCCCATGAAATCATTTATATCGAAAACTATTTCTGATTTAAAACCTCTATTAGCATAACCTATGACATCATTTACTTGCTCTTCTCTACAGGCACGTACACATCTAGTACATTGGATGCATGCATCTAAATTTACAGCAATAGCTGGATGTGTTAGATCATGTTTTTCATGTATGTTAGATGGAAATCTATTTCGTTTTATGCCAAGTTTTTCTGACCAGTCAGCCAGTTCGCTTTTTTTATTATAAACTTTATCTGAGACATCTGATGACAAAAGCTCCAGTACTAATTTTTGTGAGCTGACTACTCTTGATGAATTAGTATTGATTGTCATTCCATCTGTTATCGTCCTAACACAAGACGGCTGTAGAACTCTCTCGCCTTCTATTTCGACCATACAAACTCTACAGTTACCATCAGGCCTCATTCCCTCCTTGTAACACAGATGAGGTATTTCAATTCCATTTTTTTTTGCTACATCTAGAATAGTTTCATTTGGATTCCCAAAGTAATTCTTACCATCTATTTTGACGGCAATAAATTGTCTACTAGCAATATCTTTCGGATTTGTAGCCATCTAGTTATTCACCTTTTTATATTCAACAATTGGAGTTGTTTCAGGTTCATTTGGAAAATACTTAATAACACATTTAAGCGGATTTGAAGCTGCCTGACCAAGACCACATATAGAAGCATCTGACATGACTTGAGATAGTTCTGTTAGTAATGGGACATCCCATTTCTTCTCTTTCATCATTTTAGTAGCTTTGGATGTTCCCACTCTACATGGAGTGCATTTTCCGCATGATTCATGAAGAAAGAAACCCATAGTAGTAGATGCAGCTTGTGCAACTCTATCTTTGTCGGATAAAATTACAATCGCTGCTGAACCGATAAAACAACCGTATTCATTAAGCGTATCAAAATCTAGTGGTATCTGATCCATTTTTGCGGGAAGAATACCTCCTGACGCTCCACCAGGAAAATATGCGTAGAAATTATGCCCAGCTTTCATGCCACCGGCATATTCATCAATTAGCTCTCTAACTGTAATTCCTGCGGGTGCCAGATGAACACCAGGGTTGTTCACTCTACCACTTACTGAGAAAGACCTTAATCCTTTTCTACCATTACGACCGTAAGAGGTAAACCAGTCCGAGCCTTTTTCAATGATATCTCTCACCCAGAACAAGGTCTCCATATTATGGGCAAGAGTTGGTCTCCCAAATAAACCAACCTGTGCAACAAAAGGTGGTCTGAGTCTTGGCATTCCTTTTTTACCTTCGATTGATTCTATCATTGCAGACTCTTCACCACAGATATATGCACCAGCACCTCTTCTTAGCTCTATATCAGGTATCTCTTGATTGTATTTTTTTTGTAAGACAACTAGCTCGTCTGTGAGAATTTTTCTCACTGCAGCATATTCATCACGTAAGTAAATATAAATTTTATCAATACCAACCACTTCTGATGCGATTAACATTCCCTCTAAGAATCTATGAGGATCTGATTCAAGGTAATGTCTATCTTTAAAAGTGCCAGGTTCACCTTCATCAATATTAACTGCCAATAATCTTGGTGCTTCCTGTTCTAGAAGAATTCTCCATTTCTTCCCAGCTGGGAAACCAGCCCCACCTAAACCTCTAAGGTTTGAATTTTCTAATTCTTTAAGAATACTCTCTTTTGTAATCTCACCTTTTAATAGTTTTTCAAATGATTTATAGCCTCCCTTCTTTTGATACTTCTCCATATTTATGTAAGCAGGTATCTCTGGCTCTATTTTTTTCTTATCAACTGCATTTTTAACTTTTTCAAAATTTGCAAAGTCAATTGCATTAAATTTAACAACTGCAACCGGAGCATTTTGACATCTTCCAACACATGGAACCTTTTGAATTCTTACAGAACCTTTGTAATAACTATCCAGTTTGTTTGCCAACTCATTTGCTCCGTTAAGTTCACAGGATACTGAATCACATACTCTAACGGTAAGAAGAGGAGGGACTGCGTCTCCAGTTTTAATGATGTCAAAATGGTGGTAAAAAGTTGCAACTTCATATACTTCTGTTTGTGATATGTCCATTAAATCAGCCAGAGCGGTCATAAATTTTTCATTTATGTGACCTTTTGTATCCTGAATTTTATGCAGATATTCAATCAAGTGATCTCTTCGATAATTTTTAGTATTAAGAATATTCACGAGCTCCTCTTTTGTGTCGAAGTCAACTTTTCTGCCTCGCACTCTGAGTTTCTTATTTTTTTTAAATTTTTTCTCTCGCTTGAGACCGTCTTTTTGCTGTTTATTACTATCTGTCAATGGCTCTAATATGAACATTAAATCTTCGGCAGACACATCTTTAAAATTAGCATCTCTTATTGATGGTAAGATGAATCTCTCAAATCTTTGAACCTCTTTTTTCCAGGATGCATCGTCGAGTTGCTCCTTCTTTTGCCTTACTTTTTTAAGCTCCTGTGCAACTTCTAGAAAAGATAGAGACTTGCCATTACTCTCAATTTTCTCTAACTTTTTAACTGACTGAATATCAACACCATTTAATAGTTGCTCTTTAAGTTTTTTATGTTGAGATCTAGCTTGGACGATACTCAGAACCGGATATTCACCTAATGAATAGATTTTTTCTTTCCTTTTTCCGTTCACATATATGTGATATCTAAATTGCCAATGCTTATTACCATTCTTACGAATAATAATTGCTAACCCAGAGCCATCTGATAACCGGTAATCATTACTTTTGACTGGTGCACTGGTAATAATCGAATCTGTTAATTTTGCCATTATCCTATCTCTATTCCCCTTATTGTGGGTATGAGTGTGCTACTGCACATATATAAACCCATAAGGATTTACTGCCTTTTGATACAGTCCGTTGTGGAATAATTTAGAATCCTTTCAAAAATTATAAAAATACCTGAACATAATGTGGGTATTAATCATTCTCAATACCCACAGAGTACTACTTATACAAGTAACAATCAATGAAATATGATATCTTTTTATATAGATGTGTTTTTGATTCTAGAGTGATGGATTGACAAAATGACTAGGGAAGAGTGTATAGAATTTCTAACTGATTGTGCAGACGATTTGTGTATTTGTGGAGTTGCATCAAATCAAATGGAATTTAAAAACCTATCTGATGCAGAACTCACATCACTTGTAGGAATAATAAAAAAAATGCGGACCGATAAGGAGGAAAAATTATGAGCGATGAAAAAGTTTACTCTGAGAATGAGATTGAAGATTATTTAAAAAATAATCTTCCTAACTGGTATTTTGAAAATGGTTGGATTAGGCGAAAGTATAAGACTGCTGGTTGGAAGGGAACATTAATGGTCATAACTACAGTAGGTCATCTAGCAGAAGCTGCCTGGCATCATCCGGATATTTCAGCATCATATGCCTTCGTTATAGTAAAATTGCAAAATCATGCTGCAAAAGGTATCACTGATAAAGATTTTTTGCTCGCAAAAAAAATAGAAGAAGTAGTTCATTGGAATCCTTCAGCTGAAGACAATACTTTAGAGGGCACACCAGATGATCCGAGATTTAAATATATTAAATATGATTAGTTCGCCAGGATTTTTCTGACAGCTTTTGTAATTTCCGTGTGAGGTAATCCGTTTGGAATTATACGTTTTACAAACAGATTTTCATCGATGATGTACAAATTAGAACTATGCTCTACAATATAATTTTCTTTATCTTTGGAGTCTAATAAAGCATAAGAGGTTCTAAAGTACTCGCTGGCAAGATTGAGCATTTCCTCGCTAGATGTGAGACCGATGATGTTTTTATCGAAAAATTCTACATAATTTTGGAGTTGTTCTGGGGAATCTCTTTTGAAGTCTACGCTAATAAAAATTGGTTGAACTCTCGATGCGTCCTCTCCCAACTCTCTCAGCGTTTTGCTTAAATCCAGCATTGTGGTAGGGCAGATATCTGGACAATGTGTGTAGCCGAAGAAAACTAACATCACCTTGCCTTTGTAGGCGTCTAATTTCAAATTTTTGCTGCTACTTGACTCAAAAGTAATTTCTTTAAATGCTTTATTAAGATCTGGCATTGCAAAAACTTGAGGTACTAATAACCATATTAATAAAAATGTATATATAAATTCTGCTTTCTTAACCATATCGCTATTCTAGCACTATGACATCCCAAAAAGGGAGAAAATACGAGTAAAATAAAGGCTTATTTAGCCATTAAAATACACGCCTAATCCATGCTAAAAAAAGAGGAAATTGATAAGAATTTTAGCAAATGCTTATATAGC
>Ga0163111_10001048_pt1 | contig 16733 bp, 9 predicted proteins | sample CRUFie1St18metaG_FD_109645 | JGI IMG/M metagenome (GOLD analysis project Ga0163111, IMG submission 109645) | Marine microbial communities from the Costa Rica Dome - CRUD Field 142mm St18 metaG | ecosystem: Environmental > Aquatic > Marine > Oceanic > Photic zone | place: Costa Rica: the Eastern...
TATAATCCCATCTGCGGGGATACTAGCTCCCTTCAACACTTTTACAAAATCTCCTGTTTCGATCGCAGTGATTGGAAGAATTTCCTCTTGATAAGGATCGTTGTTCAGGGGATTCCATTTTTTGCCTGTATTAGCTGCGGGGACTACGACCTTAATTGCTTTTTTTGGTTGAAGTTGTAAAAGATGCGTCAAAGCTTGACTTGTACGTCGGACGGCAAGGGTTTGCATCCATTTACCTAATAATACGAAACAAATTAAGACAGCCGATGTCTCGAAAAAATGGTATTCCATACTGCCTATTATGGTAGCCCAGACAGCATAGCCATAGCTAGCAGTTGTTCCAACAGCCACTAAGACGTCCATTCCCATCACTCCTTGACGTAATCCATAATAAGTTGACTTATAAAAGGGATAGCCGCAACCGAACTGAATGGGTGTACATAGTGCCCACAAAATTAGAGCCTCTAGGACAAACGTGTGTTCACCAACACAATTAATTTTGATATCAATAGTTCTTTGTAGCCATTTGACTATCTTTAGCGTTGGAAAATGTGGCAGCACCATCGTTAGAACCAGTATCGGTAGAGTTCCTACTAGTGACCAGACAAAGGCTCTTTTTCGATTGATTACTTCATCTTCCTGTTGCTTGAGCATACGATCGATTCGGTCTGGTGAATCCATTCTATTTTCCGATGTTGTTTTTTGATAACTGTCGCTAGGATCGATTATGCTGTGCGTCTCAACAACGTCGTAACCTACGGCTTCGATGGCCTCTTTCAAAACTTCGATGGAGGTAACCAATGGATCGAATTCTACTCTGGCTTGATTTGTTGAGAGTGTGACGACGACTTTCACAGCACCAGGAACTAATTCAAGTGTCTTCGTCACTGACTGTGTACACATACTGCACGTCATTCCACTAACGATGAATTCCACTATTGCCTTCGTAGATGACACCGTGGCGTTGTCTTTTGAATTTTGTAACCGAACAACATCATATCCGATGTCCTCGATAGTTTCTACGATGTCATCGTATGTAGTCTTTGAAGAATCAAATTCAACGTGAGCCGAATTGAGCGCTAAGGAAACGTTTGCACTGGACACGCCATTCATTGCGGACAGAGCAGTTTCGACCGATCGGGTGCACATACTACACGTCATTCCTCGTATGCCGATATCGGCTATTTGTTGCTTAGCACCAGGGCTACCATTACTTTTGTCGAACGTGTTGTACGAACGACTCGCACCTCTATTTTGGATTCCAACAGATGATGCGGTCAGGCTATTTAAAACACTTGAAGCTTCGCAACGACATAAAGTTTCGGTACATTGGCAATCAGGCCCACAATAGCAAACTTCGCACTGACAAGATGAGTTGCCATTTCGGGTCATGGTCTTTTTTTCTACTTTTCTAAATTAAACGTAGCTAATCGAGTGCTTCTCTCTGAAATACTTTAAATTAGATTTATATCTAGTGGTGTGTTGGGTGCTGTGTGTGTGTTGGGGTGCATGCTTTGAGATTCTCTGCGCTTCTTTTTTTTTGCCTGCTTTTGATGTCTTCGTATGGACATGGATATCATGCATACACTCTAGTATGTATAAATCATATGAGGCAACCAATGGGTTATGAGCGCTGTGATTCATTAACGAGATTCGCTACGTCGGCTCAAGGAGACGTGGTATGCAACTTCGATAAGAAAAAAGAAACGTTGATGCTTCCTCAACCACTCGTCACAAAAAAGTCTCATTGGTCCGTCGATGTGGAGGAAATAAAGCATTTGCGCGATCGGAATTCTTTCTCACAACAAATGCTAACAAAATTACGGCTTGTTTCGCCCACAATTTTCATTACGATTAAAAGGTAAGAAAGAAAACGAAGTTCCGCATGTTTTTCTAACTTTGGCCTATCTACGAGATTAGTGGAACTATCTTGATCAATTATGTGCATCTACACGAAGCTGAATTGTTTGGGGTAACCACGAGTCTTTGGGTATTGTTCGCTGGTTAGAATATTCCGACTTGATGACGGTCATTTCTGTAATTGCCACGTTCTGGACTGCATCATGCTATTACCATGTCACTATTGGGTGCCATGAAGGAATGGTCGATGTATTGCAAAAATATATCTGATATTTGCAACTTTCTTACATACATGTCTTTTGAATTTGTGAATGGCATCATTTTTTATACCAATTATGGTCCAGCATTACATCATGTCTCTAGAAGAAAAGTTCGCCAGTCTTTCCATGGATGATGTCCCTTCCATCGTCGATAAAGTCAAAGCCGATGGCGTTGTCAAGTCGGGCTTGCCAGAAAGTATTGTTGCCTTGACAGCGGGATGTGCCTCGAAAGATGAAGCTGAAGCTTTGGCTGCATTGAAAGTCGTGAAAGAATTGGCTGAATCAGTTCCTACCGCTCAGCCTTTTGTCAAGGACACATTGGGAGCTTGTTTGGAACAAGCAGTTGCCAAGAGCAAGGATGTGCAGGCTGCAACCAAGGAGACTGCCTTCGCCATCTGCGACAATATCTCACCGTTTGCCATGAAGTCACTGCTTCCAATCATTTTCTCCTGCTTGCCAGTCGAAAAGAAGTGGCAAATCCGCGAACTTGCACTCCAATGTCTTGCACGATTTAAGGCCGTTGCTCCTAGACAATTGGCTGACGCTCTTCCACTTGTAGTCCCCGAAGTCACAGCTTGTATGTGGGACACGAAGAAACAGGTGAAAAAGGCATCGACCGATACCATGAAACAAGCCTTGGAAGTCATCGGTAACCGTGATATCGAACACATGACTGGCAAGATCTTGACTGCCATCACGAAGCCTAAGGAAGTCCCTGAAATTATGCACAAAATGGCTGGAGTAACATTCGTACAATCTGTCGAATCTCCTGCTTTGGCAATGGTCGTTCCTTTGTTGCTCAGAGGATTGCGTGAGAAGTCTACCGCTACCAAGCGCCAAGCTGCTGTCATTATTGACAATATGTCTAAGCTTGTGGATAACCCACTCGATGCTGCTCCTTTCTTGCCTCTTCTATTGCCTGCCCTAGAGACCAACGCCGAATCCATCGCGGATCCCGAGGCCCGTTCCGTAACTGAAACCGCTGTCGCTCAATTGAACCGTTTGAAGGGATTGGCCGAAAAGCACGCTGCCATTCGTGGAGATGTAAACAAGACGGAAGATCTTTTCAAGGAAAAATTTGGTGCAAAGGACGCCGAAGGTGGCAAATTGGATGTTATTAAATTCCTAACCACCATTGCAACCGCTTTGATGGATCTGAAATTCATGGAAGATTTACAGTGGGCAAAAAATCTTACCTCCTTCGCCACCATTTATTTTGATAAGGCCACTGCAGAGAAGGTCATCGAAGAAGTTCGTGTTGAGAGTGAGAAGAGCTTGGAAATTCCAGACGACGACGACGATGATGACGACGCCGAGGAATTGTGTAACTGCACATTTACTCTGGCATATGGTACAAAGATTCTTCTCCACAATACTAAAATGAAGCTTCTTCGTGGAAGAAACTACGGTCTTCTTGGACCAAACGATTGTGGTAAGACAACTTTGATGAGATCCATCGCAAACAATCAAGTCGAAGGATTTCCTGACGTGACTCAAGTCAAGACCGTCTTCGTCGAAGCCGATATTCAAGGAGAACAATCCCATCTTTCTTGCGTTGATTACGTTGCTATTGACCCTGCGATTCAAGCCTTGAATCTCGAAAAATCCAAGATCCGAGAAGTTCTAGGAACTGTCGGATTTACTGATGATGGAAAAGCCAAGCCTGATCACGCTGTATCCACTCTTAGTGGTGGATGGCGTATGAAGCTAGCACTGGCACGTGCAATGCTTCAAAATGCTGATATCCTTCTTCTAGATGAACCTACCAATCACTTGGATGTCATCAATGTCGCTTGGGTGAAGACCTACTTGAACTCCCTTTCAAATGTCACCTGTATCATGGTTAGTCACGATACCGGATTGCTCAATGATTGCTGTACCAACATTCTTAAATTCGAGAACTTGAAGTTGAGAAGCTTCAAGGGTAACCTCGATGAGTTTGTCAAGGTCGATCCTTCTGCACGATCATTCTTTACCTTGAAAGCTTCGAAGCTTAAGATGCAATTCCCTCCTCCTGGCCCTATTGAAGGTGTAAAATCAAAGGGTAAAGCACTCATGAAAATGAATAACTGTACATTCACTTACCCAGGAAACACGAAGCCCACCCTTTACGATATCACAGTTCAGGTTTCTTTGAGTTCTCGTGTCGCCTGTATCGGAGAAAACGGTGCTGGAAAGTCCACCATGATCAAACTTCTCGTCGGAGAGATTGCACCCCAAATTGGTGATGTCTGGAAGCATCCTAACGCACGTGTTGCGTACGTTGCCCAGCACGCATTCCACCACATCGAGGATCATTTAAACAAGACTCCAAATGAATACATTCGCTGGCGTTTCGCTAACGGAGGAGAGGACAAGGAATCGTTGGTCAAGGTCACGTTGCAGTTTACCGAGGAAGAACTCGCCCTCCAAAAGAAGCCATACGAACTCACCTTCGTCGATGAAGAATCTGGTAAGATCACCAAGGTCAAGAAGGTTGTTTCTGAGCTTGTTGGAGGACGTAAGATGAACAGAAGCAAGGAATACGAATATGAAGTCAAGTATGCCGGATCAACCGTGGATAGCGGCGAATACTTGGGTGCAAAGGCTTTGAAAAAGATGGGCTGGGAGAAGGCCATGAAGGGAGTCGATCTCAAACTTGCTCAGCTTGCCGGTATGTTTGTCAAACCACTATCTGCCAAGAATGTAGAGGCACACTTGAATGGCTGCGGTCTCGTACCTGAATTCGGTACCCACTACCGTATGTCTGCTCTCTCCGGAGGACAAAAGGTCAAGGTTGTCATTGCCGCTGCTATGTGGATGCAACCTCACATCGTTATTCTTGATGAGCCTACGAACTACCTTGATCGTGAGTCTTTGGGAGGACTTGCTCATGCTATCGAAACATTTGATGGAGGTGTTATCATCATTTCCCACAACAACGAATTCGTTTCTACGCTCTGTCCTGAGACCTGGGTCATGGACGCCGGTCACCTTGAAACCAAGGGTGATGCTGACTGGATGCTCAAGCAGGATACGAAGATTGATGATCAACAGCAACTACAAGAAATGACTGATGCCGCAGGTAACAAGGTTGAAGTTCAGACAGGCCCTAAGAAGCTTTCAAAGAAGGAAGAAAAGCAATTGATCAAGAGAATCAAGAAGAAGATCAAGGACGGAATCGATCTCGACACTGATGAAGAAGAGTTGGCCTTCGAAAAGGATCTTCTGTAAACAGTATTTCGGGGTATCCATTTCAATTTATAGCATACAAAGGACTTCTATTTTGTCAATAATATATTTAATTACTAAAAAAATTCGTTTATATATAATAGAGTACTAATGTTATTATCTTTATAGGAGCCTATTTCGCGGAATGAAGAAAATATTATCACGGGTTGTATTTATAGTTTTCAGTCACATCAACATACTCTCTCTTTCATCGTTCTGGTAGGATTTTATGTGATAAACTTTGCGGTAGAGCTTATCAGTCAGCCATGTAGGACTGAGCCTGTTGCGACCATTCTCTTTTGTTCTTTCAAGTTGTTGAAGAATGCCGCAAAATCGTCTTGCCAGAAACTGATCCAGTAATTGTCGTAACATTTACGTGAAGACCACTGGCACTGTGATTATCTTGCTTTCATGCTACCTTTGTGTCCATTCTGCTATGAATCAAGCGTTAAATCGAATCGAACGTTGATTTTAGAAAATCACAGGGTTCTTTTTTGCTTTGTGTTGCTCATGATTCAGCGAAGTCTTCAGTACACATGACAAGCATCGATATTTCCAACAATAATCAGCGACGAGGGCAAGCCCTCCACACCGGTGCATCACTTTCGCTCGGACATTTCGATTAAGAATTGGTCTATAAAAAGAGAAATACGAGGAATGATAAGTTCCAATGTCTTTTGAATACATAATCCGAAACAAATTGACCAGCATCTAAATTCAGTACACCAGAAATCTTGCAATGATATCAACGAAAAGCGGAGTTGCTCAGGAGTTCAGTGTATATTAAAGTTGTGTAAAATGGATCGTCAATCTTTTTTCAAAGTCCGATGCCAGTAGTCAATGGTCACAATTTTATCGTCAGCACTCCTTTGCATTTCCTGTATCGCACGCTCCTTTGATTTTTCCCATCCGACAGTACGAATAACAAAATTAATTATTCTCAAAGACCGAAGTCTCGAAGGTGTCCTAAGATGGAGTCTTCATGTGGGGTAATCAATGTCACGTTTACAAGCCTTGTGCCAAAATAGATAGATTGTTTCTCCTTCATCGATTTATGTTGGCGTCAAATTGTATTCCGTCTCATTATATCAGATTAAACTATCATTAGGAACAAGTTCATTTACATCTTCCCATAACTCACCCTTAATTTTTCATTTTCCAATGATAGAACAAATACCACCATCATTGTGATTTCTTCCCGGTATGAAGTGATGAATGCCAATTCGATATCCATCATCTCAACCGCAATAGATGGTGACAGTGCGGTCTGTCATTTGCTCGTTTTTGCTTCCATTTTTGAAGTCAATCCACAAATAAATCAATCATCAACGTTTTTCCCTTTTCTTGTGCGATTTTGATGGGCAAACGAGTCCCAGCTATCAGATTGTCAGCACTTTCTCACGACAGGAAGCAGTGAAGGAGTGTCACAACCTACTCTAATTTTCAAGAGATTGCCAACCCAATCGCTCTCACTCGCACACATGTCAGGGAAAAAGACGGGATATTAAAAGTTTCTTCGAGATAAATAGGCAGTACAGTTGAGAAAGCTCAAAACAACCAAGAGGAGACACAGGAAAAAGTTTCGATGATGCGTTTTGCGAGGTCGATGATGATCGCCCAGGGAATGCGACTCATGTTCGTTCTGTCATTATTTCCGCCATCATATCCATTCGTCTCGTATTATCGTAATAAAGGATCAAAATCAATTGCTATGCAGTCAACAACGGTGCCAGATGCAATCGTTGGCCCGCGTGTACCGATCAACGAAAATTATCCGGGTCTACAGAAGATTTATGAGTCTCCAGATATCTATGTAATTCAGAACTTTTTGGAGAGCTCACATTGTCAAGATATGATAACTAAGGCTTCCGAAAAGAAACTAGAGCGATCACCTGTTGCTTACGCCGGTTGGACTCAAGACTTTCGGGACCTGGTTGAGATCTCTAGCAAGGGACCCATAGCATGGGCTGGTGCGTAATGTATAATTTCAACATCAAGTGCGTTTGTGCTCCATTTCATCTCATTTTGTTCCTATTTTCTAATTGCTTCTCTCTTTATATAAAATACAGCACTTTTGAGTTCATGGTTTCAAGTCAAGGAATCCGGTGGCGGTCAGCTCGATTTAATACTCCATGCGTTACAAAACTACGCAATAGTTTTTGTTTTCACGTGTGTACTGATTGGGGGGTTCACTTACTCAAGAGCACAGGGCTTGAAAGATCTACGTACAAGTACGTCCACTACATTGGACGATATGAATGACCATGGGGCACGGGAATTCGTTCGGCAGGCCGCAAGGCTCTTCAGTTCCGAAGATAATATTAAGACGTCGTCGTGGATACAAGAGGAAGCTGCTCTTTTTGAAGCACCAACAGTAATAAGATATGAGCCGGATCAGATTTTGGCTCCACACTATGATGCAAATCGCTCTGCCGAGACTGAAGATGCTAACCGAGGTGGTCAAACCCTTGCAACTTTGCTTGTTTATTTGAACGATGTACCAAAGGGTGGATTAACTAGGTTTGGTAAACTAAATGCTGCTGCTGCCATCAAATACGATGATAGTATCGATGCGAATGACGAAAGCCTTGTTATTCAACCAAAAAAAGGAGATGCTCTTCTTTTCTTCCCTGCTGACTATCGTGGACAGTTTGATCCACGAACGGAACACGAAGGAATGCCAGCAATTGATGAGAAGTGGATTGCACGGATATGGAAACACCAACGTCGAGTTCCTTCGCCGTTTGGGCTTTCAGAATCATCTCTTTGCGAGCTAGACTAGTACTTTCCAACATCCTAATTTGCTCGATATTACTAAGTTTTGAATTTGCTACAAACTTGTTGACTCACGTTTGGTGTAGCACTGACATTCCAAATGTGAAAGGTTGTGGATTTGCCTATGACAGTAGAGCTTTCAACCTAAGGAGTTTGTCAAAGACATTAGTTTCCAATCTAGTCCCATTGGTTAGCAGGGCATGTGTGGTCTGCCCCACACAGAGTTGGTGTGGGTTTGCTTTGGGTGGCCCAGAGGGTGACCTCTGCGGGCAACTCCCCCCCTCCCCTCCCACTCTTGGTGGAGGTGACCACTCAGCGCGCTGCAGAGTCTCCCCTAAATGGCAAGGCTTGGGGTGCCCCTCCGAGAGCATGAGCTTTGGCCACACTTGGGTGGGGTGGACGGGGCTGGCCACTCGCGGTTGGGCAAGCGGCATAGCAGGGTTGCTTATGCGAGTTTGCCCATCTTGAGAGAAGATAACTGAGACATAGGAATCTCAACAGGTTCCTCATCCCTTTGTCGGAGGTGCAGAAATGCAACGCTCTGGTTTGCTCAGCAGCAAGCCAAATGGGGACCCAACAAAAAATTTGTAATTCTGAGTCCAATTTGGGACTCCAATTTTTCCCGAAGAATCTAATGCAGCATTTTACAATACGCATCTTTCTTGCCGCGGCACACTGGAATCCGAGGCACATTCCTCATGCAGCCCTGATCCATTACTTTCCGTTGGACTTGTTTATCATGGAGTTTCTCTTCCGACAATCATGGCTGCATCTCCTCTTGCCATTGTGTTTCCTACGAAATTTTGTTTCTGCGAATGATTTAAAGAATATATGGGACATCCAAGGCCCTGAATTAAAGAAATGCCGTAATACTGGAAGCGATGACGATTCAATTTGTAATCATTCATCTTCGGCGATTCGATTGGATTATATCATTCACAAGAGGAACAAATATGCTAAGTATCGAATCTTTCAAAAAGAATGTGCGGAAGCATTCGATGCTGGAACGGAACCGGTACGAGGCTCAAAAATGATTCCGGGCAGGGACAACTTGTTTTCTCTGACTCTGTCTCCTCCGACTGGCGACGAGGATGATAAAATTCTAGCATCGCTTGAAATTCGTCCCACAGATGACGCTTTGACACCGTCTTGGTGGCAACGATTGACTAGCAATGCGAACCAAGAGCAAACCATCGAGTTTTGTATTCGTATGGGTTTGTGGTTGCCACCTGAAGCCGGTGGTATGGAAGTGAATTTTAGAGAAACGAATATCGCACTTCAGTACATTAAACAGGACAATGGAGATGGCTACGTGTTCAATGATAGTTTAATTGATCCCAAAGTACCTAGGAGTGTCACCGTCAAACTCAGTGCATCACGTTCGATAGAAAAGGAAGAAGATCCAGCTCAAATCACCGCCGGAAAAGAGAAGGATGAACTCTAGAGAGATGGTTTTCTTAAATTGAAATCTGAATTACTCGGGTCTAAGGACAAAAGCCACACGTTTTCGAAGCCTCATATGCTCTTTACTATTGATAAAATTTAGACAAAGAGTTTTGATCAAAGAACTTTATATTCTTAACTAAGTCGTTGGCGCGACGTTGCCTACACTGGAGAAGCTATGAATTCAGAATCTATTTCTATTCGTATTTTATCATTCGTAGGTTAGCCTTTCTGTTTTCTTGCCATATATTTCATGATCCAAATATTTGCATCACTTGTATATACTTTTACTTCAAAGAAGACATCTCATTCTTCGTTATAGAATTAAACTGCAATAGCCACGTCGAAGTCTTCCAAAATGTCGTCGCTTTCATGGGGAATATCTCTTAGCTCTTTTTCCCCTTTACCCGTACCAGGAATTCGAATTTCAAGAGGACTACGGGAAACAGATCGAGCCCAATTTGCAACAACACTAACCAGCTGACCTCGCTCGGAACTTGGTCGACATCCAATCCATTCATAAATAATTTTCTTGTGCACAGCACTGAGTTTTTGCATCAAATTTTCGGGGGATGCATCGTCCATTTCGAGAAAACAATCAGACACGTCCACTGTTTTACCTATGTTTGGCTCCTTTGTGATCAAAGAAGAAGTAACAAGGGGAACTCCTACCATAAAATTAAATTCGCGAGTTGTATTCGAAACGTGCTGAACTTGGTTTTCTTCAATATTGACACTTTCAGATTCTTCGAAAATATATGGGTGGTCAAAGAGTGTCTGGTCTGGAGCTAAAGACATATTTTCGTCGTCCAAGAGGATCGAAGGAACAGGATAAATCTTGTGACCTTCGAAATTACTTTCAAAGCTACCATGTTTTGGTAGATCAAAGTCGACACTATCAGGTAACATCGACTCAGTATTAGATAAAACATGTTCACTTGGCCGTCGGAAGATTTCTGTTTCCTTTGCACGTGACGAAGGAAACTCTTCTGGAAGCCTAGAACATTTCGCGGTTTTCGAAGTAGATCGTCTCTGTTTCTTCATTCCTGTTTTGACGCGAACAGTCTCTTTCTTGCGCTTGGGATTCTCCTTGGTAGTCACATTATTTGCTCTTTTGGTTGAATAATATACATGCAATAGACGGTATTCCTTATCCTCGTTACCCTCGCGGTTGAACATTGTCCACAGTGAGCCTCCTTTCGTCGCAGCGTATGCATCATTTCCTTCCGGATAGCAATAACGTTGCTGGATTGCAGTTGGCTTTGGAAATTGAGGCCCACTGAGACTCCATTTACAGTTCTTTGACAGTTTGGTTTCCATTTTCAAATGGGCCAGGTGAGGGGGGATCTCTGGTCTGATGTAGAGCTCTTTCGATTTGCCCTTCTTCGGCTTATCTGGTTTCAACAAGACATACAGTCCATCTAAGAAGAGATATTATATGCTTATGAGAAGTATTGGACAAAATGCAGAGTGAATTTTTAGTGATCAAACGAAATCTTACCTTCATATTCGTGGGACGGAGGCGAGAGGCCATACCCATCGGAATCTACGGATACAATTTTAAAGTTTGCTTCGGGCGGGGGTGGTTTCTTATCGTGGAGACTTTCAAAGATAGCTCGAACAATGTTCTGATCGAGTTTGCGACATTCCGTGGCCATGACGGTTGCTGAGTTGTTCACGAAAATGTGTAACTACTTTTGAAAAGGATGGTTTTGGTTTTTATGATAACCCGCAAAGGATGATCGAAAGATTTTATTTTTTCATCCTATTTTATGTTTTCTGTTGAGTAGTGGTAATCATACCGTTTGATGGTCGTTGAAACTGCAGGCGAGTAATGATAACGATTTCATCCGAGTAGTTTTGTGAAATTTTTTGAGTTTGTTTTTGAGTTGTTCCGTTCAAGATAAAAACCGAATTCTTTTGAGAGTTTTCGTTGGGAACCAATCCAGAAAAGGGCAGAGAAAACCACAGCAAAAACCTTGATATTCGTCCGTCCTTGGCTCGTGTTCGGGCTTTCCAATTCGATCACGTTACAACGTATGATAAATACTTCTTATCGTAATATACTACTCATGACGTCACAGATCCCCGCATGTGAGTGTTGCTGCTACCACGCGGATCATCCCCTCTACACTGAGTTGTTCTTTTAAAGAATGGAATCTCATGGTTTGCTCGTCACAGGATGATGTTGCATGTTGATCTCTTGCGGTCGTCAACGTGATTGTAGTTATTGAAATCAGAGGAAGTGGTTTGTGTAAGCTGTGTATAGAATATCCCACTATCGATAACAGCGAAATTGTTTTGAGTTCTTTAATGCCAAGGTGACATCTCAGGGTTCATTTCTCCTGACAAACTTACGGCTCGCAGAGTCATTCAACGACTGGTGTCTAAGAAATATCACGAAATCCTATCGATAACGAACGATTTAGAATGGCGATGGCGATAAAAAAGATACTGACACACTCATCTGGACATGTTGCGGTTGATCGGATGATGAAGAAAAGGCGGAGATCTTCAATATGTCCGACATCCGTCGCTCCTATATCAAATTTCATATTATTTATTGTAATATTTTTGGCGTGGTCCGAACCATGCGTACAAGAACACTTCGTGGATGGCTTCATTCCGCCATACTCAAGATACACAAACCCTAGGTGGTCGCAAATCGCAGCAGATTCAAAGCTCAATGGACAAGATGAAGAATCAGCTTCTTCGCCATCATCCCTATCGAACTCTGTTGTCAGAGGGACTGTCAAAAGAAAAGGTAGCCGCCTTCAAGTAAGGCGACGGGTCAAAGCAGTCCTAGAGAAAGCACGGATACGAACAGGTGTGAGAAATGGATCAGTTGCTGCTCCACCGCCGCCTCCGCGCTCTACTCCAACTGTTGTGGCTGAAGCGGCAACAATCGGCGGACTGGGTGACGGATCGGCAGATATTGTGTTTACTCAAGTAGGCACACCGCCATCATCACCTACTACTAGAAACGGCACGAAAAATCGTGTTACAAACACATCCACATCAGCGAACGAAGAGCAAAATACTGCCTCTACAACAAATAGTACTAACTCGTTACTTTTCTCAGACGAAGAATTAGTACTGGAGGAAAAGAATGGAAAAGGAGTTATTCAGAATATCCCGACTCCTGCAACTAATACTCCCAAAACGAATGGATCGACTTCCTCTACAGCATCACCAGATATTCGTCCACGTAAACCGAAAGATTTCGATGTTATACGTGGGGACGTGCCATCTGCAAACGCCTTCATTGAGCCGCTACCTTTTAAGCTCCCCAACTTATCGGCCGAACAGAAAAGGAAACTTTTGGATGGCGAGCGCATACAAGAACAATCTCGCATGGGAAGAGAAGGGTCCGGATATGTAGTTCTCGATGTTGAAGCTCCCCCTTACATAGTCTGGGAATGCTTGTTGGATTTTGAATCTTATCCCGAACTCATACCAACTGTCAAAGCGATGCAGCTGTACACGAGTACAAAACTAAACACTGGTTTTACAAGCGAGAAGCCAGTGTTGCCCGGCACCGGGAGAGAAACACGGCACTATGGAACTCCAAGCATAACGCGGGCTTCGTTCATACTAAGTAAGTTTCGTCTTAATATTGCCGCAATTCATCGATATACCCCCCATCCGCAGGGTGACTACATGGAGTTTACGTTGGATCCGTCGTGTACCAACATGGTACTCAAAGGAGCTAAAGGGACATGGTACACTGAAGAAAACCCCGATGGCAGAAATGTAAGTTATCGAACGAAACCGAAATATAGAGGAAATCAAGTATTTATTTCAAATTACTAACTTGTGAAATGTGCCTGCTCACGATTTGCCCGTGCGTGTATGTTATGTGGTCAACGAATTAACCAGGGTTTCACTCGAGTTTATTTACTTGCAGGTTTGCAAGTTTCTAGGGCACTGCCAAAGTTTATTGTCGATTACGCTGCTGAACGCGCTATGCCTCGAGCAACGAAGTGGCTCAGACCTGAAGTAGAAGCATTACAAGAAGAGTGGCTCAATAACGATCTTCCGTGAAGATAAGTTTTGTCGCGTCCACGTTACGTTGATTTGGCATGGAGAATTCGACACTATATCAGAGTGTGATATATATTTGATAATATTTAAACTCCGATATTTGTACTGAGCTTCAAGCACTATTTAAGAGCTAGCACGATGTATTCAAAATCATTTCAACAATCGATTCGTGCATTAGAAATATCTTGATTGTATCATGTCTTTGATTCTGAAAAGGGTAGCAAATCGTATAATCTTCATTATTTAATTTGCCTCGTAATTTTTCAATCTACACGATTTGAAAATTCATCAACCTGGGGACCGCCCCAAATTATGAGAAGACCAGGATTCTAATGTTGCGTCGTTTCGTACAAACAAAATAGTTACTTCGAAAAAAAGGAGTGCCATAAGATAAATAATATCTACGCTAATACCGGACGTGAGCGGTTTGTGTCTGGAGTTTTTGGTATGGCGCCCAAGCCAGTCAAGACTGCCGACATGTTTACAGCCTGTTCACCGTTTGCAAAGCCAGCAGCTGAAACGCGATCGATAATTAGTGATATTAATTTCTTTCAGAAATTACGATGACAGATTCAACATCAAAATATCTTGACAAAAAAGGATGAAACTTACCTTTACTAGCAAGGCTTTCTTTCACTGAAGTATTGGCTACCGGGTCATGTATAGGTACGCGAGCAACTACTTTTGAATGCGTCATTCCAACTCCTGGTGCTTTTTTCGGTATCAAATCGGAGTTCGTGCGTTTGTAATTACTAAGCGCATTGTCTTTTTCTTTCTTCTGAAACTGAAGTCGCGATGTAATGTTGGCATCCAATCGGTTCGGCCGCAACTGCATAGACATCATCGGTTTCATAAATGCGGGTACAACTTGTTTTGCTCCACGTTGTGTGCCAGAAGTACTGTTCAGCTTGCCAGCACGAGAAAATTTAAGAAGATAGAATTCTCGTGACTTCCGGTTTCCGTCGTCGAAGTTTTTCGTTACAGCATCGGCATCAGAAGCTCCTGAAGCAAGCGCAAGATCCTTTGCCCAGCTTGTGTTTTCAATAGAGCATATACGAAGCTTTTCCGGATCCTCTCGGTGAAAAGCTTTTTGTCGCCGTTGTTCTGTCAGAATAGCCCTTATTGATACCTTGACATTTGCTTGTCTTTGACGACCTTCGTCAATTGATGCAACATGCTCTAGGCCACGGCGTGAGTGTCCAAATTTGTGCCACCACTTTTCACTAGCGTCCTCATTGTCTACGTTGGCCATAGCACGGCGCAAGGTGGCCGCTTTCCCCTGGTTTGGTAGTTGCCATGATTGGTTTGTTGCTAACCAAATTTCGCTTCCACCCTGTAGCATCGCCTTTGAAATGATTCGACCAGTCTTTCGAAACTCGTCATAATCTGATTTTTGCCACCAGATACGTGATTTCTCTTCGTCATCCATGTCTTTTGATGATTTGATTGTCACAACTCGAGCCATTGGTGAAAATGTTGCATTCAGGTTTTTCTTTTGGATCGACTTAGACTCATATGCCGGAAACAATGATCGCCTTTCACTTTTTTGAGTTTGACTTGAAATACTCCCATTGCTTCGAATGGATACATTTGGCAAATCACGAGCTCTAGTTGCTCTCTTTAAAATACTTTTCGTTCTAAAAGGTGTCTTGTCAATAATAATATCATCTCCATCATCCTGATTCTCTCTTTCATGAGATTGTCCTGCTTCCATCCTTTCTGGTATAATCTGGCGACCTTCTTGATGTAATCTTTCTCCAATAATGTCACTACCCGCCGAAATCATCGAGATTCCATCATCATCATTATCAAACCTGCCACCATTACGATTGACACTGTCCGAAGTTTGGGGCAATGAATTCTCCTCCTCGCCTTGAGTAAGGTCTTCAGTTCCGTAACGATCATCATCTGTATCATTTTGATCATTCTCAGAAGATAGCCAGGGAAAAATACATTGCCACCACGGCCTGTCGTTCTTTTTCTCAAAGTTGCCACTATGCTTTGATACCACATCGTCTCCGGGAAAACTGTTGAATGTATAATTCTCAAAGTCGTGATAGTCGGCTTGGAAACCTGCGTACTGGTGCGTCGGTTCGAACTGCCGTTGTATTTCTGTACCAACGGAGCCGTTGATTGATGAGCTCGAATTATTTTCTATTTCTTTGACTTCGTGAGAGGTAATCTTCAAGTGCATAGGTTTTTCTGCGGTTTCAGCAATTGAATCATCGTGGTTGTTTTCTATTTGGTTCTCGTTGTTTGTTCTATGGTTTTCGAGATCATCTTCTGACTTTGCGATTGTACTGTAGGACGAGCTATTTTCATCTTCTTTGAGGAGATCCCCTCCCGTTATTATCTCGTCATCAGTTTTAGAAGCAAGTTCTGCTAAATTTAGCATAGAATCTTTCGCGAGACCGAGAGGCATGTTGAACAAATAATTCCTACAATCAATATCGGAAAAATACTTTTATCGTTGAACGATATTTTGTTATTCGCATCGACCTTATATATGTAGTACCAAAAAGTATCGCATGTATGCAGATGATATTGACAGATTTGATGTGTTGTTGATTATGATTATTATATCAAGAGCAACTGCAACCACGTCGGAAAGACAAACCCAAAACAGAACCCAAAACAGCGCATCATCATCGCTACGTTGCTACGTAAAAAAATGTAAAATGGATTCAGAACTGAATCTTATTGAATCGGGAATGATTCTTTTTTGGTAAAAAGAACGTTGAACATATGCTTTCTCACTTAGTGGAGGGGATTCGCGGACAGACGAAAAACTGTTCGTGTAACACAAAATAAAAATATCGTAGATTGGAAAAATATCTATTATTGTTCACAAGAGTATTAGGTCCTCTATGTTTCCAGTGATACTTTCTTTGGTCTCCCTTGCTTTCCATGCCAATTGAAACCGATTCCCTCGAGCGCCGATGAATTTCAGGCGCTGAAAGGCTGAAATAGAGTTCCTCTTCAAACAAGTCGCTGAAAACAAACAAAACCTTTGTCCAGACTCCTACTGTACTCGTAAACCGCAAGATTTGTTCGCCGAAGCTAGCTTGAATAAGACTGATCCTAGTAGTGAGCGGTTGACTATTAATGGTAGCATTATAAAATGTTATCACTATTGATTAA
>Ga0163111_10001051_pt1 | contig 16725 bp, 14 predicted proteins | sample CRUFie1St18metaG_FD_109645 | JGI IMG/M metagenome (GOLD analysis project Ga0163111, IMG submission 109645) | Marine microbial communities from the Costa Rica Dome - CRUD Field 142mm St18 metaG | ecosystem: Environmental > Aquatic > Marine > Oceanic > Photic zone | place: Costa Rica: the Eastern...
ACAATATAGATATTGTCATATTCATTATCAGCAATCACGGGAACTTTTTTGCTCGCGCCTAGTTCAGCCATAAGACCGGGAAGAGTATCACTGTGACCAACCACTAGAATTATCTTACCTTTATATTTTTCCTGTATTTCATTTAAAACTTGCTCGTAGTTATCTTTTTCGTAATTATGAATCTTCAAATTTAATGCCGATGCAAGTGGACCAGCTGTTTCCATGTTCCTTTTAAATGGAGTCGAGTAAATAGCATCAAGACCTGCGATCACATCCGCATCTTTTAATTGTCTGGTTAGCTCAAATACGCGTTTTCTTCCCTCATCCGTGAGAGCAGGATCATTATTATTAGTTATTTCTTTTTCTGCGTGTCGCACAAAAATTATCGTTGTAGTTGCTTGAGATTCGAAAAACCAAGCCAGTCCCACAGCCATTGCGACGTAAACAATAGCTATCTGGAGACGACGTCTCCTTCTCTTTTTCTTTCGAAGTGCATGAGATTCATTATTTTTCATAATAGACTAACCTAGACTAATTATTCGTCAACCTCGTGATACTCACCTTCAATGGTTTTTGAGCCCATCGAGGTGTTACTCGTTTTCTTTTGGTGAGATTCTTTCATTTTTTCCATGTTTCTTTTGAAAAACCAGTATCTTATTGAAAAAATGATTGAGACCAACACCAAAAAACCAACAACAAAAACCAGTGCAATCGCACCTAGAAATATAGTTAATCCCACTGTAATTAGACCGCCAATAGCTAATACAAGCCTGATTAATGGATTATTACTCTTGAGATTATTAGTTATTTTAATCATGCTGTATTTTAAATTATTCTCGGCCTTGAAACTAGAATTAAATCTTTTACTTATTGTTTAATTTTGTCATATTCTTAAATAGTTGAGAGTGTATAAAAATCTCATTACTAGAAATTAGCACAAAGGAATAAATTGCTTAAAAAAGTTACGAATATTTCTGTGAAAATTGCTGAAAGATGGATCCCAGATCCTTTAGTTATAGCTATTGGTCTAACTGTAATATGCTTCTTTCTTTCGGTCACTTATACGCCCTTCTCTGCCATAGATACAATTGACTCGTGGGGTAGAGGTTATTGGAGTCTTCTCGCATTCACAGCGCAGATGATACTGATCTTATCACTTGGTCATTTAGTTGCACATACAAAACCAGTTAATGCTTTGTTGGTAAAAATCTCAAGCAATTTCAAAAGTGCTAAATCAGCTTATATCGGCCTGACCTTAATTGCCTCATTTTCAAGTTTATTCTCATGGGGTATTGGTTTGATTCTTCCTGCTGTTTTGAGTTGCATCATTGCAAACAACTTAAAAAAAAGAAATATTAAGATTCATTTTCCATTATTAGTATATTGTGGATACGCAGGCTCTCTTGTTGGTATGCAGGGACTTTCCAGTACAATTCCACTTATTTTAAATACACCAAATCATTTTTTAACAAATAAAATTGGATTAATAAGTCTTAGTGATACAATTTTTTCGAATTGGAACATGATGATCGTATTGTCTATCATGATCACCCTTCCAATTTTTGTTTCTCGGCTTCATCCCGATAACGTCAGAGAATACAATGGAGAGCTTATCCAAGACAGTGAAGTCGACAAAATTACGATAAAAAATAATAATACATACCTATCACAAAAATTAGAAAATAGCCGGTATATAACACTCTTGCTGGGTGTCTTTGCTTTTATTTATTCACTACAATATTTTGTTCAAGGTGGTTCACTAAATCTAAACTCTTTGAATATGATTTTTGTTGTTCTGGGGTTATTGTTCGCAGATTCTGCAAAACATTATATAAAATTGCTATCGAATGCGGCCAAAGTTGCTGGGCCATTCTTAATTCAATATCCTTTATATGCGGGCTTGATGGGAATGATGGCCGAATCAGGACTGGCTGAGATCTTTGTAAACGGATTTGTCGCTACATCAAACTCAGAAAGTCTAGCAATATGGGCATTTTTCTCTGCCGGAATTTTAAATATTTTTATCCCTTCTGCAGGGGGTCAATGGGCAGTTCAAGGACCAATAATTATTGAAGCTGCGTTGCAACTTGGTGCTAACATACCAAGAGTAAGTATGGCTGTTGTGCTAGGTGAATTATGGACCAATACAATACAGCCGCTTTATCTTGTTCCAGTACTTGCAATTACTGGTCTTAATATCAGAGATATAATGGGTTATTCGATTTTAGGTTTATTCTTGTATGCTTTTATTTACTTGACTGCACTTATATTTTTTTAGAAAGCACTTAAAAAAGGAATCATATGAAAAAAACAATAAAATTAATTTTTTTATTATTTTTGCACCTCGCGTTATCAATCAGTTATGCAAAGGAAATTGATAACGATGAGTTTACCTCTGATGACATATATGCGATCAAAAATGTCCATTCTATTGATCTTTCATCATCTGCAAACAAAATTACATACATAGAAACGTTCGCTAACAAAAAAAATGATATCTATGAAAATTCTCTCTGGCTACATGATATAAAAAGAAAAAATTCAAAAAGATTAATCAAAAGTATTAAATCAATTTCAGCTCCACAATTTTCTCCAAATGAAAAATATATTGCATATATTTCATCAGGCAAACAAAAATATAAAAATAATTCTCAGCTATGGTTAATTAATTTAAAAACAGCGAAAAAGAGGCAGCTTACGAAGATTGCAGATGATGTAACAGACTTTCAATGGTCACCTGATGGAAAAAGAATCGCAATTGTAGTTAACCATAAGAAAGATAATATTGAAGGTACAAAGCCTCCTATTGTAGTCGATCGTTATCAATTCAAAAAAGATGGATATGATTTTATTGAAAGTGAAAATCAACATATACATATTATCTATTTAGATAAGAAAGGCACAATTCAGATAACTAACGGCAACTATGATCATGTTTTACCCTCATGGTCTCCTGACGGAGAGAAATTAGCATTTTCAAGTAAAAGAGAGAATCCAGATGAGCACAATAATTGGGATATTTATATTAAAGATTTAGAAAAAAATTCTACAATAAAATTAACTCAGCATATTGGTGCTGACTCGGATCCATACTCAGCATCAAGGCCTGCATGGAGTCCAAATGGGGAAAAAATTGCCTATGTTAGGAGTGGTGATCCAAATTTAATCTGGTATTCCATATCGCAGATAGCAGTTACTGATATAAAAAATAGATCAACTGAATTAATTACAAATCATCTTGATAGAAATACATCTTTTCCAATGTGGTCTGATGATGGTAGTTCACTTTTATTTGTAATTGAAGATGATAGAAAAACTCAACTTGCGATTTATAAGGATAATAAGATTTCAAAACTTACTGACGACACTAAATATGTTTCCAACTACTCAAAAGCATATGATATCGAAGGTGATGTAATCGCTCTTCTCTTATCAACTTCAGAATCACCTGAGGAGCTATTTATTCTAAACCAAGAAAACTTAAAAAAAATATCAAATCACAATGAAGGGTTCCTCAATAAGAGAAAATTTAATCCAATTGAAAAGATATCGTTCAAAAGCTTTGACGGCGTCCAAATAAATGGAATGATGGTAAAACCATATGATTTTGACTCATCGAAAAAATATCCGTTAATAATAAGGATACATGGTGGCCCAGTATCTCAATATGACTTGAGTTTTTCTTTGGAAAGACAGATATTTGCGAGTAATAATTATATTGTAATTGGAGTAAACCCCAGAGGTAGCTCGGGCCGGGGTGAAGAATTTCAAAAATCAATATTTGCAGATTGGGGTAATATCGACGCAAAAGATATAATTGCTGCCGCCAACTATGCTATTTCAACCGGTTTTGTGGATGAGAATAAAATGGGTATTGGTGGCTGGAGTTATGGTTCAATGCTAACTAATTATGTGATAGCAATAGATCAAAGATTCAAAGCAGCAACATCTGGTGCCGGAATAAGCAATATCCTGGCTGGTTATGGTGATGATCAATATATAAAAGAATATACGATAGAACTTGGTTATCCATGGGAAAATACGAGTGGATGGTTGAAGGTTTCAAATCCTTTTTTTAATGCAAATATGATCAAAACACCTACTTTATTTCTTGTGGGAGAAAAAGATTATAACGTTCCTCTTATTGGTTCCGAGCAAATGTATCAGGCGCTAATGCAGCTATCAATTCCAACACAATTAATTATCTATCCTGATGAATATCATTCTTTTAGCACGCCAAGTTATGAAAAAGATGTCCTAGATAGATATCTAGATTGGTATAAATTATATCTTTTAGATCAATGATTTATATAATTATATTTATATTTTAAATTAATTAGGTTTATAAGCAATTACTTTGATTTCAATGAGTATCAATGGATGCGGTAACTGGTGAACAGCAACAGTGGTTCTGGTTGGACCATCTTCGTCAAAATACTCTGCATAACTTTCATTGTAACCCTTAAAGTCATTCATATTTACTAAAAATGAAGTGAGGTCAACAATATCATCCAATGTTGAACCCTCGGATTCAAGTATGTCACTAATATTATCGAGTACAGCTCTAGTTTGCTCCTTAATGTCCAAAGAAACATTACCCATCTTGTCTGCTTCTGCCCCTCTGAATGATCCATCTTTATTTCTAGAAGAGACTCCAGAGACAAATAAGAAATCACCAACTCTTTTAATATGCGGGTATTTACCTCTTGGTTTTGCCTTATTTGAAAGTGTTTTTGATGTTGTTTTCATTTTTTTTAATTCATTTATTATTTAGATTTTTTAACACTGAAATATCTTCACCATTATGGTAACGGTTATCTGTCCACCCTTCTTCATTGTAGTCACTCATACAAGCTTCTGCTAGAGCCTCCATCTCTGATAAAGATCCATTCCCCTTTGCATTCATTAGGGCTGAAATTCTTATTAGCTCATGATTCCCTGCATAATTCCTTTCATATAACTCATGCCTACCCCCAAATTCAGTTCCTATGGCATCCCAAAGGAGCTTCATTATCTTTATCCTCTCTTTGTGCCCCATCCCATTTGACCCTCTGACGTATTTCTCAAGATATTTATCTATTTCAGAGTTCTTAAAATCTTTATTACTAGATGGAAGATATATTAAACCTGATGCAACTATTTTTTCTATAATGGCTTTGATTTGTGGGTAAGCCTCTGTAGAGAAAATTCTGTATGCAGTTGCGGCTTTCATGCTCGGTAAGACAGCACCTCCAACCCATGGATCAGGAGCTCCTGCCATAGCATCAGTTAGAGACCATATCAAGTTTCGCCAACCTATTACTTCTCCAAGTTGAACTTGCACACCTCTAAAATTTTCAGTACCAGTCGCTTTTAATGCTTTACTGAGTATCCCAATAATGAAATCAAGTTTAACTGACATTCTAGTTGCGCTTTGAAAGGTGTATCCATTTACAAACCCAGATTTGGGGTAAAATGCTTTTAGCATTTCGATATCACGGTGAACAAATACGTTTTCCCAAGGAATAAATGCGTTATCAAAAATAAATATTGCATCATTTTCATCAAACCTACTTGATAAAGGATAATCAAATGGTGAGCCTGTAGCAGCTGCTTGCAGCTCATATGATGGTCTACAAATAAGCTTTATTCCTGGAGATCTCATATCTGCTATGAACATTATCGCCATTGAATCATCATTAATTTCAGCAGCCATATTTTGACCAAGAAAATTATAATGTGTAAGCGCGGAAGAAGTAGCAACAACTTTTGCACCTGAAACATAGATACCTGAATCGGTCTCTTTATCTATTGAAATATATACATCTTTAACGTCATCTGCGATTTTATCTCTATCAATTGGCGGATTGACTAACGCGTGATTGATGAAGGGAACAGCTTCTTGCGTTTTTTTATACCAACTCTTGGCATTTTCTGAGAATTGACCGTAAAAATCTGGGTTAGCACCGAGTGTATTTGTGAAACTTGCCTTATAATCTGGCGTTCTTCCCATCCAACCATAAGACATTTTTGCCCATTCAGCCATTGCGCTTCTTTGTGCAAATAAATCATCACTATTAGTTGCATACCTAAAAAAACGATGAGTGTATCCACCTGATCCTGTATCGGTGTCACACGTCAGTATTTCTTTGGACTCGCTCGAGTGAAGAGCGTCATAAAGCCGAGCAATGGATTGAACTGAATTTCTAAATGCAGGATGTTTTGTTACATCTTTTACTCTCTCGCCGTAAATATAAATTTCTCTCTCATCCTGCAAAGATTCAATATACTCTTTACCGTTGAAAGGTCGATTTTTACCTTTAAGCGTATTTTCGGGAGCAGATGAACTCAAGATTTATCTCCATGAATTTTACAAAAATCATTAAAAAAACTGAGGTTATCATTCAATTTTCATATAAATAGCTTTTTAATACAAATATAAACTACAATAAAGTGAGAACAAAAATTTAAAATTCATGAGGCATAATATGTCGCTAAATACACCAAAAGAAGTATTTATTACATGTGCGGTAACTGGTTCTGGTGCATCTCATAACAAATCAAAGCACGTACCAAGGAGCCCAAAAGAAATAGCAGAAAGTGCCATTGATGCCGCTAAAGCAGGTGCAGCAGTAGTTCACTGTCACGTAAGAGATCCAATTACTGGTGAGCCAGCAAGAGATCCATCGCTCTACAGAGAAGTAACAGAACGTATTCGGGATTCTGAAACAGATGTGGTGATCAACCTAACCGCAGGAATGGGAGGAGATATCGTTTTTGGTCCTGCAACATCTCCGCTTCCTCTGAAAGATGGGACCGATATGGTAAGTGCAGAAGAACGTATGGAGCATATCTTGGAGTGTCACCCTGAGATTTGTACTCTAGATTGTGGAACGATGAATTTTTCTGAAGATGTTATGGCTAATACACCAGCCATTTTGAGGGCAATGGCGAAAATTGCTACTGAGAATAATGTAAGAATTGAGATTGAAGCATTTGATACTGGGCATTTATGGTTTGCAAAGAAATTGGTTGATGAAGGCTATATAACAAAACCAGTGCTGCTCCAATTATGTATGGGTATTCCCTGGGGTGCTCCAGATGATATAAATACACTTATGGCAATGGTTAATAATATTCCTAAAAATTGGATATTTTCAACCTTCTCAATTGGTCGAAATCAAATGCCTTATGTTGCCGCTGCAGTTTTAACTGGAGGTAATGTTAGGGTTGGGTTGGAAGATAATATCTATCTCAAAAAAGGAGTATTAGCTACAAATGCGCAACTTGTTGAAAAAGCAAAAAGCATTATAAGAGATATGGGCTCGTCTATTATGAATCCCAGCCAAGTAAGAGAGAAATTGGGTCTCACAAAAAGATAAATAATAAAAAAAAGAAAGGTTGGTACGTTCAATCAATATGCTACAATTCCTGAAAAATAAGATGATTATAATAAAAAATTAAAATTTCTAAGTTACTGGAGAGGTGGCAGAGCGGTTGAATGCACTGGTCTTGAAAACCAGCAAGGGTTTGTAGCCCTTCGAGGGTTCGAATCCCTCCCTCTCCGCCAATTCCCTATAAGTCATTAAATACTTATTTTTCAGTGATAGAATAGAAAAAAATGTAGTAAATATGCAATAAGTTTTGGTGTATGTTAAAGAGCAAGAAGGTCAGAGGGAGCAACATGTACGATTTTTATAGCGATACAAAGTCAATTCCAACAAGAGAAATGTTGGAATCAATTATATCAGCTCCCCTTGGTGATGAACAAAAAGGTGAGGATCCCACAACCAAAAAACTTGAGACAAGAGTCGCTAAACTTCTAGGAAAAGAAGCAGCAATATTTATGATTTCAGGAACCATGTGTAATGAGATTGCAGTTAAAGTTCATTGCCAACCAGGTGATGAGATTATTTGTGATGAAACTTCACATCTTTTGAATTATGAATGTGGTTCACCAGCCGCGCTTAGTGGTGTCATACTACGAACTTTAAATGGGGTTAATGGAATTTTTAATGCCAATGATGTTAAAAGCGTTGTTAGACCTCATTCTCGCTATATGCCGATAAGTAAAATGTTACTTGTTGAGCAAACAGCAAATCTTGGTGGTGGAGCAATTTGGCCAATTGAGAAAATTGACAGTGTAACCAAGGAGGCAAGAAATCACGGACTTATTACACATATGGATGGCGCAAGACTTCTTAATGCTGTCGCTAAAACAAATATCCAAGCAAGTCGATATGCACGTGATTTTGATTCAGTTTGGATAGATTTTTCAAAAGGATTAGGTGCTCCATGTGGAGCAGTTTTAGCTGGGACAACCGAGTTTTGTCACAATGCATGGCGCCAGAAGCAAGCACTTGGAGGTGCGATGCGGCAATCGGGAGTACTTGCGGCAACTTGCCTTTATGCTCTCGATAATCATATTGAACAACAAGCGATAGATAACAATTTAGCTGCTTCAATAGGAAAGCGCATAGCAACACTTCCTAAGGTGATCAAAATGTTACCGGTCGAGACAAATATCATAATATTTGATTTAGCGGATGATGCACCTACAGCTATGGAAATTGTAGAAAAACTTCAAAAAAAAGATATATTGGTTGGAGCTTTTGGTGAGAGAAGAGTTCGTATAGTTACTTGTTTAAATGTTAATAAAGAAGCAGGCGATACACTCGTTAGTGAAATCTCGAAAATTTTGAAAGATTAAAACCAAAAATGAGTTATAAAAACAAGTGCTCCAAAAAATAAATCTTTCCTTTTGGTCTCTACTTCTGAGTCTATCCCTCGGAATATATATTCATTTTTTTGTTCCTCCAGAATATCAAGAACAAAAAACTTCTATGCAGGTAATTATTAATGATTCTGGGCAAATTCTCTCATTAGATGGAAAAAATATTGCATCATTGGATGAAGTGGTTCCTTATAATCAATCTCTACTTAGGCAGGATGCATTAGATAAGTTTGATAATCAGGAATTACCTGAATCAGAATGGGTGGTAGAATTAACCAAAGATGGTAAAGAAAAATCCTATTCGATATTAAGGGCAAGCAAGCATTATGGTTTTTGGTCTCTTTTGCCAGCACTTACCGCCGTTTGCTTATGCTTAATGACTAGAGAACCACTTACTTCTCTTTTTAGTGGAGTCGTAGTTGGCGCTTTTCTTTTGGGTAATTTTAATATTATCGATAGTATATTTATCCCTGTGCTTTCAGATAGTAATTCAGCTAGCATTCTTCTCCTGTACCTTTGGTTACTGGGCGGACTACTTGGTATTTGGTCTCGCACTGGAGCAGCACAAGCCTTTGCTAACTTTACTACTAAAAAATTTGTAAGAGGCCCAAAATCCGCTAAATTTACTGCTTGGTTATTAGGTATTGTTTTTTTTCAGGGTGGGTCCGTCAGTACTGTCCTGGCAGGAGTATCAATTAAATCTATAGCAGATCGTAATCGAGTTAGTCATGAAGAGACTAGTTACATAATTGATTCAACTGGAGCTCCTGTGGCCTCTCTTTTGGCTTTCAATGCTTGGCCATTATTTGTTCAAACTTTAATTTTTATTCCAGGAGTAACTTTTCTTAATAGTGAATTAAATAGAATAAATTTTTACTTTAATAGCTTAATATTTAGTTTTTATTCTATTTTTACTATATTTGGTGTACTTATACTAAGCCTTGGTATCAATCGTTTTTCAGGCAAAGGTCTTCAAAAGGCAAGAAAGCGTGCATTAGAAACAGGAGAATTAGATGCCCCTGAGGCGACACCTATTAGTTCACCAGAGTTGCATATTAGTAACGCACCGGAAGGATATTCATCACATATAATCGAATTTATCATTCCTCTTATAGTTTTAATTTTTATTGCAGTTGGCAGTTTCTTTTGGCTTGGAACTCCAAAAGTTAATTGGGCTTTTGGTGCTGCTTTGATTATATCTGTCTTAATTGCTCTATTTAAAGGTATGTCTTTAAAGCAAGTCGTCGATGGTATTGGAACTGGATTGAAAGGGGTTATCGTTGCGGTAACAATAATGATGCTTGCTATTATTTTAGGGAGTATAAGTGCTGAGACAGGAGGTGGAGTTTTCTTGATTGATCTTTTAGGGGATAAAATGCCTTTCTATATCTTACCTGGCTCATTATTCGTTTTAACTGCTGTCATATCTTTCTCTACAGGAAGTAGCTGGGGCACATATGGGATCGCTTATCCATTGGCAATGCCGCTCGCTTGGGCAATTTCACAATCTCAAGGTATAACATATCAAGAACTCTATATGTCCATTTGCTTTGTTAGTGTCCTCAATGGAGGAGTCTTTGGTGATCAATGCTCACCTATATCGGATACAACTATTCTAAGCGCTACAACAACTGGTTGCGATTTAATGGATCATGTCAAAACTCAAATTATACCTGCTTTTGGAATTGCTATAGTTTCAATCCTATTATGGACAGTTTCTGCGATTGCGGTTGCCTGATAATAATTACAGTAAAATTGCACTAGAGAATGGAAAGTTAGTTTCTTATTTTATGAAATATCTTAAAAATAGCCTTGTTTATTCTCATTAATGCCATATCATTAAAGGTATATAAACATTCTTTACAAGGAAAAATAAATGTCTTTAGTCGTAAGAGTATTCAGAGAAAATAAAGGAACAATTGTAAGGACAATTATATACACAATTGGCCACTTTATTATTGCAGCAGCTTGCGTTATGTACTTTACCGGATCATCCTTCGAAGCAGCAATTACAGACGCTATAGTTGAGCCTCTCATAAATGGCGTGTGGTATATGGTATTGGACAAATTTTGGGCAAGCAAAGTAGACAAAAAACCTAAACCCGCTACAGCTTAAAAAGCTATAATTTTACTAGCTCACTAAAAGCTACTGTAATCATGCCTCTCGCACCTCCAATGCGTCTTCCACTGTCCCATCTATTATCATAATCGTCACTAATATTAGATCTCAAGATTTCATCTAAGTCTTTTCCTTCCTTGATCATTAACTGAATCCTAGATTTAATCTCCTTCAGCATTTCGATCGCTAGTTTGACTGTCTCAACAGTTGTTTGTTTTCCATGGCCAGGGATAATTTTTGTATTTTCGTCGCATAAACTGATTAGTAATTCATAAACCTCAATTGTTCCAAGAAAGCTGCCACCATTGTTCGCATCTATATAAGGATAACTCTCAGACCTGAATACATCTCCAGTATGAATAACATTGGCATTGGTAAACTTTATAAAAGAATCATTATTAGTATGTGCATTTGGCACTTTAAAAACATGTATATTCTCATCATTGATGTGAAAATTTACATCTTTACTGAATGTGACAAAAGGTGGAGTTTGATCATAACCAGCAATCTTCATTTGCGATCTAACATTCTCGTGCCCCACGATGAGTGCGCCACGCTTTCCAAAATTTTCATTACCGCCTGTATGGTCAGGATGCATATGAGTATTAATTATGAATCGTATCGGTTCAGATGAGAATTCACTGATAGTTTCAATAATTTTTTCAGTAAGAGGTGCATATTGATCATCGATCAACAGAACCCCATCTATGCCATAAATAACACCAATATTTCCACCTCTACCCTCGATGTAGGAGACATTTTTGTTTACCGGATGGACGATCATTTCTACATCAGAAAAACTCTGCGCATTAGAAGTAGAGGGTAAATTTATAATGAGCAATAACAAGTAATGTAAATAATATTGTTTCATCTGGCATCCTACAAATTAAATATATACGATCAAATTAACATAAGCATTAATATAATCAAAATAAGTCCTGCTCTTAAAAAATCGTATTTAGTAATAACGGGCTAGCCTTCAATACCTCAATTGAAATTTAATCTATGGCTAAACTACTTATGAATTCATGTATTTAATTACTTCCTGACTGCACATGTATCCTGGAGTTCCAGCTATTGAACCACAAGGATATGTGCCAGCACCACATATGAAGGCATTTTCGTTATCAAGTAGTCTATAAAAATGATTTTCAGGATCACTAGAAAAATTGCGATCAAAAAATGTCTGACCACCAGTTAAAACTGTATGATCAATATTGCCCCCAGGAAAATGAAAGGTTTCTTTTAGGTCCTTTGGTGTAAGTAATCTTGTCCAAATGCAATCCTCAGGATTATTAATGTATTGAAACAGTTTTTGCAAAACACTTTCTTTAATTGATCGAAGATCTTCTCCTTTGTTGTTTAGAGAAAAGTTTTTCATAAAGACAGCAATACGATCATAAGGTTCATTACAATTCATGATTCTCATCGCACCACCCTCACAATAAATTTGCATGTAACCAGGCACGTAATCTCTATTTTGATTAAGTACACTTACAGTTGATTCTTCAAATTGCTCTATAGAATTCACTGAAAATAAAAATCTAAATGCAGCATCAGTGTCAGATAGAGTTGTGGCATCTTTCCATTGAATAGGATTCTTAAAGATGACATTCAACTTACCACTGCTACCAATATATTTTTTCTCAGTTTGTATTTTTGATAATTTGTTACTGTCCATCATATTTAAGGCGGTCACTGGGTCGGTTGCAAAAATAATAATGTCATATGCTAAATTTGCAGTACCTTCGAGAGATTCAAGTAACACAGAATTTTTTTCTGAATCAACTTCAAGTAACTTACTTGATGTGTGTATTTTTACACCGAGTTTGCTATTAATTTCACCTAATTTTTCAGTTAAATTCCATATCCCACCCTTTACAAATCCATAATACCCATTGAATATCGATCCTGAATCCATCACCGGAAGTGTAAACGCAGAATATGGCTCATCTAACGAGACAGGACCACTTTCAGAGACCGTCATCGCCATATACATTTTTGATTTATCGCTAGTTAGATAATGATTCAGTAAGTCCCTTGCAGTCCCTGTAATCCAGAGTTTTGTTAATTCTTTACCTAGTATGTCTCTAGCACTTGATATAGATGGAGGAATTGCTTCCTTATAACCTTTTTGCAAATACTTAATTACCTTATTCTCATCTTCACGAAATGCTCTTAAATCTCCCGTTTCACCCCATTTTTTTGATAATTCCTTATCCAATTCAGACGCATCACGATATATCATAGCGGGATGAGTCTCACCCGGAAAATGAACCAGTTTTGGATGCGATGGAACAAATGTATCAAGAGCTGAAGAAAGGCCTGTTTCCTTGTAAATAAAATCCTGCATTAGCCCTAGCACTGATGCGCCAAGTGCGTAGCTAAAATTTTCTCCATTAATTTGTGCTTGCTCAGATATACAAGCGCCACCAACTTTCTGACTTTGGTCAATCAGTGTTACATCGGCACCAGATTTTTGAAGATAGTTAGCTGCAACCAAGCCATTAATTCCAGCTCCAACAATGAGGATGTTTGTTTTTTTCATGCTTGTTAAGTGACTTAGAAATCGAGCTTTAACATTGCATTGTAACTTCTCTCTGCAGACAATATCGAGTCTGATGGGTCATCTCTTTCGACAAAATAATGTTTAAGCCCAGAAATATTACTTAAGCTAAAAATTTCAGAAAAATTAATCACTCCATCACCAACATCAGCCATCATAGAGTTTGATGCCATATCTTTGATATGCCAAAGCGGAAAACGACCGGGATATTTATTTATATAAAATTTTGGATCTTTTTTGGCTTTATTAATCCAATACATATCAAGCTCAAATAGAACATTACCAGGATCTGTTTTGTCTAGAAGCAAATCCATGGGTATCTCACCATCCAGAGTATTGAATTCAAAATCATGGTTATGATATGCAAATTTCAATCCATTTTGATTACATTTTTCGCCGAATAAATTATATATATCCACATACTCACGATACTGATCAATATTTTGTCTCTCTGATTCGGACAACCAAGCCATGACAATATACTCGTGACCAACTTCCAAAGCTATATCGATGGCTTTATTTGGATTATTATAGATTGCGTCCATTTCAATATGAGTAGATGGTGATTTCAATCCATTATCAGAGAGAATTGCTTTTATCTCTTTAGAGGTTTTTCCAAAATAACCTGCAAATTCAACCTCCTTATATCCAATGTCTGCAACACGTTGAATAGTCAATGGTAAATTCTCTGCCATCTGGTCTCTTACGGTATAAAGCTGTATACCAATATTTGATAAATTATTATCCATAAGACTTGCCGCATTCAATGAGCTATGGGAGTTGAATAATGAAAAAGTACCACATAAAAGTGAATTATGTAGAAATTTTCTACGATCAGTATTTTCTAGTTTGGTCATATTATATTTTTCCTTCTTGAAGCATTTCCACTGCCGAGGCAGACGCACGAGCAGTTAAAGCCATATAAGTAAGTGACGGATTCTGACAGGCGCTTGATGTCATACACGAACCATCGGTTAAAAATAAATTTGGTACGTCATGACATTGATTATATTTATTGAGAACAGATGTATTTGGATCATGACCCATTCTTGCCGTTCCCATTTCGTGAATAGCAAGGCCAGGTGGAGCCGAATTATTATATGTTTCCACACCAATCAAGCCAGATGCTTCCAACATCTCTTTGGCATCTTCGGCCATCACTTTAAGCATCTTTTTTTCATTTTCTCTTAGTATGCATTCTATATTTAAAACCGGAATACCCCATTTATCCTTTTGACTCTTATCAAGCCAAACTTTATTCCTTTTATCAGGCAGCATTTCGCCAAAGCCACCCAAGCTAAATGTCCATGGACCTGGTTTTTTTAGCTGCTCTTTTAAGTCAGCACCAATTCCCTTTATAGAATTACCTCTTTTCCAGCCTGGTCTCTTTCCCCCTCCTTGAAAACCAAACCCCCTAAGAAACCTCTCATCATTATTTCTTATATTATGATATCGAGGAATATAGATACCATTAGGTCTTCTTCCTTTAAAGTATTTATCCTGAAAACCAGGGAAAACCCCATTTGCTCCACTCTCAAATATATGATCCATCAAATAATGACCCAATGTTCCACTTGAGTTAGCAATTCCATCGGGAAAACTCTCAGATTTCGAATTTAACATTATTTGAGTTGTACCCAGTGTTGATGCACATAAAAAAATTATTCGAGCATTTATTCTTGAATGATTTTTTGTTTTCGAGTTAATTATATTTATACCAGTTGCTCTATTATTTTTTTTGTCATACTCAACACTATGAGCTATTGAGTCAGTAAAAATTGTTAAATTACTTGTTCGTCTCGCTGCAGGTAATGTTGCTGACAAGGAGCTGAAATATGCTCCGAAGGAGCATCCCCTCTCGCATTCGTCCCTACTCTGACATTGCCCTCTTCCTAACTCTAAATGCTCTTTTGTCGGTTTTGTCAGATGCGCGCAACGACCGATAATCATTTTTCTGCCTGGATATTTATTCTCTATATGTTTCTTTACTTCTAATTCAACACAATTCATTTCCATTGGTGGAAGAAATTTACCGTCTGGTAATTGAGGTAAATCTTCCTTGGAGCCACTTATTCCAGCAAAGGTTTCTACATAATCATACCAAGATGCAATATCTTTATATCTAATAGGCCAATCTACTCCATATCCATCTTTTTTATTTGCCGAAAAATCCATTTCACTCCATCTATAACTTTGCCTGTACCAGAGTAATGATCTTCCACCTAATTGATAACCTCTAATCCATGAAAATGGCTTGTCTAATTTTGTTTTATATGGGTTCTCTTTATCATTTACAAAAAAATGTTTTGTTGATTGATTTAAAGCGTAATTTTGTTGCTGAATAAAATACTCATTATTTAACGTGTCTTCAGGAATTTTTCCATGGTAAGGGAGATCCCAGGGCGCCTTTCCTTCTCCTGTATAGTCTTTTCCATGAACGGTGTTTTTACCTCTTTCAATTAATGCGACTTTCAAGCCTTTTTCTGTAAGCTCCTTCGCAGCCCATCCACCAGAGATTCCTGACCCCACAACAATTGCATCAAAATCATTAGAATTTTCATTTAGGTTACTCATGTTGACCACACTCGATCACCATCATTTAAGGTTGTACAACCTCTGTATGGGCCTGGCATAGGATCATATCTTAGCTCAACTGAACCGCCGTACTCTGATGTATAGTAACCTGATATAACAAACCACTTTAAATCTGCAAAAAATGCAGACAGTTCATTTTTTTCAAGTCCATTATCCAGATCAATCAATATTTTTTTTTGATCATCAACTGAACAATCGATAAAAGATTTACGAAATCGATTTACAACAAATGCATTTATTAAATTTAGCCCATTCTGATACTTATTCTTAGTCTCATTCGAGGCCCATTCACTTAACATTATATCAATGAATCTATGCACGCCGATATCTACCGCACCTGCTGTATCTGTAGCAGGTATAATTAAATCGGAAATATTTTTTAATAGCGAATAGTCCTTGTCTCCGAAAAAGCTTGGCTCATAATCCATTTCATCAATACCAAAGACACTCATTGCGCCTTGGAGCTTAGAGAGTGGAATATTCACACCAAGTAATAGTGCGGTATTTTTAAGCGCTTCTCTTCTTGAAATTTTCATAACAACCTTTTTTTTAACCGTATACAGAAGTGAGTAAATCTTGAATAGCTTCTTCTGAATTATTATTTCGAGGCCAGCACTCCAAACCAACATAGCCGTTATATTTCATTTTCTTAATTTCATCAAAAATAAAGTTATAATTCAGCTCGCCTGTTCCGGGCTGATTTCTTCCTGGCGCATCTGCAATTTGAATATA
>Ga0163111_10001052_pt1 | contig 16724 bp, 8 predicted proteins | sample CRUFie1St18metaG_FD_109645 | JGI IMG/M metagenome (GOLD analysis project Ga0163111, IMG submission 109645) | Marine microbial communities from the Costa Rica Dome - CRUD Field 142mm St18 metaG | ecosystem: Environmental > Aquatic > Marine > Oceanic > Photic zone | place: Costa Rica: the Eastern...
CTTACAGGTAATTTTAGTACCGCATTCCCAAGTGGAAAACCTAAATCTGAGGAAGAAGAGGAAGAAGAGGAAGAAGAGGAAGAAGAGGAAGAAGAGGAAGAAGAGGAAGAAGAGGAAGAAGAGGAAGAAGAGGAAGAAGAGGAGAAAGAGGAAGAAGAGGAGTCACTCAAAAAATCGAAAGACGGATCGGATGGAGCTGTTATTCTTTTTGCAGATTCCGATATGCTCTTTGATGCGCTGTCAGTTGGAAGGGATATGTTTGGTAGAATGACCTACCGAAATCATAATATTCCTTTATTAGAAAATGCTGTTGAGCAGGCCTCGGGTGGAGGTAGTTTAATGTCAATACGAACTAGGGGAAGTGGTCGACGCCCTTTTACTAAATTTAAAGAGCTTAGGGCAGAGGCTTCAGAAAAATTTTCTGAAGAGTTAGAAAAAGTTACACAGAAAGAACAAGAGCTAGCTAGTAAGATTTCTGAACTGATGCAGGAACAAGACAATGATCAAATGGTAGTAATCGGACCAGAGGCTGCAAATTCAATAAAAGATCTAAGAGAACAAGAGGTTATCGCATCAAGGAAGAAAAGAGAGCTTAGTAGAGAGTTACGTAAAGATATTCGCAAAATTGAAAACAAAATAAAGAATTGGAATATCGCGGGTATACCTGCGTTGGTCATTATTCTGGGTATACTTCATTTGTTTGTAAGAAGAAGTAAAATCTCAGCTCGATAAAATATTTTTTAAACAAACAAAAAAATTTCATATGAAGATGAAGCAATTGATAGTTCTTGGTGTCGTTCTTGTCGCATTATTTGCATTTTACTCAAATTCAAACAAGACAAAGAAAGTAGTTTCAAATGATGGGCTCAAGGCTGGCGATTTAATAATAGCATCTGAAGATTTAAACGTTAACGACATCTCAGGACTAAAAATCACTGATTCTGATGACTCTGTTCATTTAGTGAGGGAAGAAGGTGCATGGACTGTTGCCAATAGAGACAATTATAAGGCTGACTTCTCCAAAATAAGTAGAGTACTTAAAAAGTTAATTGATTTAAAGGTGGCAGAACAACTTCGGGTTGGTCCTAAAAATTATTCAAGATTTGATTTAAATTCACCTGCTGAGGGGAAGGCAATAAAAGTTGATTTGTTAAAGGGAGGTGAAAAGCAACCTCTAATTGAATTGCTAATAGGTAAAGCCTTTAGAGGGGCTACGGTTGATTCCGGCCAACAGGGAGGGGGCAATGGTAAATATTTACGATTGGGGGATAACGAAGAACAAGTTTTTATTGTTGAAGACTCGCTCTACGACATTGAATCAACTTCAAGTGGCTGGTTAGAGAAATCTCCCTTTTCTATTGATAAGCCAAAAGATGTTTCAGTCACACATTCTGATGAAGTTAAATTCAATTTTATTCGTACAGAAGAAGGATCAGATGCAACTTTGGAAGGTGTTGGAGAAGAAGAAGAATTAAATACATCGAATACTTCTAGTATTGTGTCGCCGTTCGCTAATTTTAGTTTTAAGGATGTTATTGTTGGAGAAAAGGCGAAGCCTGAAAATACAGGGTTAGATAAACCTGTGCAGGTAGTGGTTTCTACCTTTGATGGGTTTACTTATAAAATCACACTTGGGAAGGGTGAAGGAGAGAATATAGATAGCGCTGCTCAAGAGGCATCTTTGACTACTGCCACTTATTATTTGAGTTATACTGTAGAAGCGGAATTTCCCGAATTTGAACTCCAGCCAAGAGAGCCTCAGGATGATGAGATTGCGAATGATGATGCCAGTGAAGAGGATAAAAATAAAGCAGCTAAATTGAAGGAAAGCAGAGACAAAGAGGATAAAGAAAAACAGCAAAAGGAGTATGATGAAAGGAAGGATTCATGGAAGGAAAAACTGGATAAGGAAAAAGGTTTTGCTGGAACTATTTATGAAGTTGATAGTTGGAGTGCTGAAAAGTTTTTCATGAAAAGAGAAGATTTAGTCAAAAAGAAAGAGATTGAGGAGAAGGGTGAAGTGGAGGAAAATCCTCTAGGAACTCCTTCAGGTAACAATAGCTCTATACCGGGTTTGCCTGGAGGGCTTATTCCTGGAATCTCCCCTCAAACTCCAAATTCCGAATAACGAGGAAGTTCTGACTTGAAAATAAATTTAGCAGTCTTGGATTTAGCTATAATGGATTAATTTTAAGAAAGTTGTATTCTATTAATTAATAAAAAGCATAAATAACTAAGAAACGGCACTGGAGTCAAATTATACTAAGTGTGACGAAAGTTAAAATGAGACGTATTATCCCATAACGTTTCATTACTATATGCTAATGAGTAAGCTATTGGTTTTGATGTTGCATATCTTGTGCTTAAATAAACCAATATAAATGAAAAATATATGTCTGAAGAAATAATAGGAAAAGTGTCTGAATTTTCAGATGATGAGCTAGAATTACTAAAGAAGGCAAGCGAAGCTACTTCAAGTATCCGCTCTGAGTTAAGTAAAGTAATAATTGGTCAAGAGCAGGTCATCGATCAGTTGTTAATTGCTATTTTCTCAAAAGGTCATTGTCTTTTGGAGGGTGTTCCAGGGCTCGCTAAAACATTGATGGTAAGCACTATTGCTAGATGTCTTAGAATGGATTTTAGTAGGATTCAATTTACGCCGGACTTAATGCCCTCTGACATAACTGGTACAGAAGTTATACAAGAGGATAAAATGACAGGGTCGCGTGAATTTAAATTTTTGAATGGTCCAGTTTTTGCCAATGTTGTTCTTGCTGACGAGATTAACCGAACGCCTCCAAAAACTCAGGCTGCAATGCTAGAGGCTATGCAGGAAAGACAGGTCACAGTTGGAATGACCATGCATCAGTTGCCTGATCCATTTTTTGTTCTTGCTACTCAAAATCCTATTGAACAAGAGGGGACGTATACGCTTCCTGAAGCACAGCAAGATAGATTCATGTTCAAAGTTTTTGTTGATTACCCTAGTTATGAGGAAGAATACAAAGTAGCTGATTCAACAACTCAGCCTGATTCGGCATCTGTTAATGAAATACTGTCCGGAGATGATATTAAGACTACACAAGATTTGGTTAGGAGAGTCCCCGTTCCTCCTCATGTTATTCATTATGCGCTGAGGCTTGTTAGGGCTACAAGAATAGAAGAGAAGGATGGCGTTCCCGACAGCGTTAAAGATTTATTGAGCTGGGGAGCCGGACCGAGAGCAGTACAATTCCTTCTCCTTGGAGCTAAAGCAATGGCTGTAATGGAAGGAAGAACAAGTGCTACTATTTCAGATATTAAAGAAATAGCGCATCCCGTTTTGAGACATAGAATCATAACAACTTTCAATGCGGAATCCTCTGGAGTAACAACAGATGATGTTGTCGACAAATTAATTGAGGAAATATCTGAGCGTGATGAAAGCGACAAAGTTCCTCCACCTTTATCAGGTGCTTTTAGCGGTGCATAAGGTTCTAATGAATTTACATTATAATATTTAAAGCCGCCAAATGGCATCCGTTGAAAAACCTAATTACCTTAATCCTCGCGTTTTGGAGAGGATTAAAAGGCTCGATGTCCGAGCAAGGTTAGTTGTAGAAGGTTTTGTTACAGGACAACATAAAAGTCCATACAATGGTTTTGCGGTAGAGTTCGCTAGCCATAGAGAATATTCTCCTGGAGACGAGATTAAGCATATAGATTGGAAGGTGTGGTCTAAAACTGATAAGTTTTATATCAAAGAATACGAGGAAGAAACTAACCTTAAAACAACATTGATAGTTGATTGCTCTAAATCAATGGGCTACGGGAGAATTGGTTGGAGTAAATTTGACTATGCTGCCACTGCTGGTGCAAGCTTAGGCCACCTTCTTCAAAGTCAAGGCGATGCGGTAGGAATGATTACCTTCAATTCTGGAGTCAAAGATGTTTTTCCTGCGAGCGCAAGGCATAATCATTTGAAGCAAATTGTGAATGTTCTGGATCAGACTATCCCTGATGAAAAGACTGATGTGAGTGAGGCCTTTATGGAGCTGATCCCACAAATTAAGTCAAGAGGTATGGTTGTTATTATTTCGGATTTATTTGATGATATCGATATTATTTCTAATGCCTTACAGCAGTTTCGCCTGCGGAAACAGGAGGTTATTGTTTTTCATGTAATGGATCATGATGAGTTAGAGTTTCCATTTGAAGATAATACAAGATTTCTTGGATTGGAGGATCCTGAACAAGTCCACGTTGATCCCAGAGCATTGAGAAAAAGCTATTTGGAGATTGTCTCAACCTATAGAGAAAAAGTACAAAAAATTTGTGATAAGTTAGGTGTTGATTATGCGCTACTTAATACGGGTGAGCCTCTTGATGCTGTTTTGACTAGGTACTTAGCTTTTCGTAAGAGACATACAAGGAAGGGAAGGGTTGGATAAGAAGTGTCTAATTTTTTTATAAATCCAGGGTTCTTTGTTGCAGGGATTATAGCCATAACTGCACCCATAATAATTCATTTACTTAATAGAAGACGATTTAAAAAGGTGGATTGGGCTGCGATGGATTTTCTCTTAGAGGCACAGCGATTAAATCGTCGGAGGGTTAGGCTTGAAGAGATTGTTTTGTTAATTTTAAGATGCTTAGCTATGGTTTTGATAGGTTTACTTATATCAAGACCATCACTTAATGTGGATATGGCTGGAGTATTTGATGCTGGCCAGACAGAGAGGGTTATTATTTTAGATGATTCTTTGAGCATGGGAAGTGGACTAAAGGGTGAAAAACCGATAGATAGACTTTCAACATCCCTAACTAAAGGATTTGAAGCTCTTGCAAACAATAATGATCAGGATCTAATCACAATCGTTAGAACAACTGATCCATCTCGATTTTCTCCAAATGCATCAACTCTGAATGAAGATTCAATCAGTGAGATATTGAACGGTTTTAAGGAAATTGAAGCCTCTGATAAACAAGGAGATCTTATTTCGGCGCTCAATCAAGTTAATAATAGTTTTGAATCAAAGGAGTCAAATTTCAGGAAGGTCGTTTATTTGTTATCTGATTTACGGAAGGCAGATTGGAATGATTCTAAAACTGCTAATTCAAACGAATCTGTCACAGACCTAATTAAAAAAATTTCAGAGAAGGCTTCTGGGTTTTACATTGTTGATTTAGGTGAAGGAGAAGAAGGTAATGCCTTAATTGAGTTAGTAGAGCCGATTGATAAAACTATAGTAAATGGTGTGCCATCAGATTTTGAGGTGTCAGTAAGAAATTATGGCGATAAGGTTATTAATAATGTTGAAATCAGTTTTTCTGCTCAAGGAGCATTGCCTTTAAAGAAAAGTGTGTCGGTAATCAATGCTGGAGAAGTCGAAGTCGTACAATTTACTTATACATTTAATGAGAATGACAGGAACGACTCCTATGTTCCGATTGAGGTTTCAATTAATACTGATGATTCTACAGGTAGTGATGCTTTAAGTGAGGATAATAAATATTTTTTCCCCGCTCCCATAACCAGTGGCATTAGGACTCTAATAGTGGATGGTGATCCCTCTGGAATTTCAGGAAAAGGAGAGTCTTTTTATTTGGCTAATGCTTTGGCGCCAATAGGTCCTGCTCCATCAGGAGTTCAAGTTTCAATTTTGGATGATACAGATTTTGGTTCAGCTAATTTATCTCAATATGACGTGATATTTGTTGCGAATTTATACCGAATAGACGAGGAAATCGTTTCAAGATTAGAATCATGGGTAAGTGAAGGTGGTGGATTGGTTTTTTTATTAGGTGATCAAATTGATGAAGATGTTTATAACGATTTATTGTACAAAGAGGGTGCAGGAATCTTGCCATTAAAGTTGCTCAAAGTCGGAGGAGATGATAAAGAGGAAAAATGGGTGAATTTTAAAAAGCAAAAAGAAAGTCACCCTCTTTTTCGATTTTTTGAAGGGGATAATAATCAACTTTTGGATGAAGTTAAAATATTTAGGTGGTGGAATGCCGAGCTTGATAGTGAACTAGATGAATCTAATTCCACAGTTTTACTAGCATCATACGCACCCGACGAGAATTTGCCCGCAATAGTAGAGAAGAAAATAGGATTAGGAAAAGTCTTAACAATGACTACACCTTTAGATAACGATTGGAGTAATTTCCCAGAAAATGGAGCATCTTTTTTGATTACTTCTCAAGAATTAGTTAGGTATATGAGTCCAAATTTAGTTTCTGAAGGACTCATATCTGTTTCTGAACCTATAGCTCATAAAGTTGATGTGCGTGAATTTCGGCAACAGGCAAAAATGATAACTCCACACACAGCTGATACGGTTGAGGTAGATGCTCTTCCAATGAGTAAGAATCAAAGTGAATTTGATTGGTTAATAAATTTTGAAAATACTGAAGCTCAAGGCTTTTATGAAATTCAAAAGACTAGGGCTGATGGTGGTGGAGATTATTCGGTCTTGTTTGCAGCAAATACTGACCCGGTAGAAAGTAAATTAGAACGAGTGGATTCAAATGATCTTATGTCTGTGTTTAGTTCGAATAATGTTATTTTATTAAATTCTACTCAGCCTATTTTAGAGAATCAATCGAGCGTTTCTAAAAGTGAAGTATGGAAGTTAGTTTTAATGGTACTAGGTGTACTTCTAATGGTTGAGTTGTTTTATGGTTGGTGGATTGGAGTCCGGAGATAAAATGGTATTTTCATGATGAGTATTTTGTATAGAGTGATAAATAGTCAGAAAGTAATTTTTCTCAAAGTTTGTTTTGTTATGCTCTTGATAATTGACGCAAGCTCAATTCCTCCTGCCAATGAGTTAGATGTTTCTAATAAATCTCAATGGATAGAAGGGGCTACGTTAAAAACGGATTCAACTGTTGATGAGCTAATTTCTAGAGCTAAGCAATTTTCTAATGAAGGAAGATATGACCTAGCAAGTAGCCTTTGGCAGAAAGTCATTGATTCTAGTAATGATCTTGTTTTTGGAAGTGAAGAATGGTTGGAGAAAACGTTGTCTCATGAATATCAAGTGTACCGATCTGTCTCTCGTGAAATAGAGAATACTTTGGCTCAGTTGCCTAAAGAAGGATTGGAGGGCTACCGAGTTGATGCAGATGGCCAAGCAAAGATAATCCTTTCATCATATAAAGAAGAAAATGAAAGGGAAAATGCTTTATCGGAATTAGTAAAAAAATATTTTCTTAGTTCATTAGGTGATGATGCTGCATATGAATTGGCATGCCTAAAGCTTGATAGATATGAATTTTTGCCTGCTATAAGACTGATTGATAAAATTTTAGATGATTATCCAGACACAGATATTAATCTTTCGCAGTTACTAATAAGAGCGGCTGTTCTTAGTGCTCGAGTCGGTGATTTAGAAAGAGCTAAAAATCTATTAATTAAATTAAAAAGTGAAAAAGACTCTATAATTCCAAAATCAGTTATAGAGATTGTCGAAAATGATATCCTGAGATCGGATAAAATAGGGGTTGTTAGTCAAAGGTCGACTGAGCCTTGGTCAATGAATATGGGTGGGGCAAAAAGGTCAGGTCTAATGCAGACACCTTTAAATCAGCCTCTTGATAAAGGTGAGGCATCGTGGGTTCAGCAATATGATCTAACCTTACCCGAAGGTTGGCCAAAGTTACCTTTAGTAGAAGATAATAAACCGGACATTAATCTAACGGCTCCGTTTGGTAATGCGATTGGAGGAGGGTCTCGTCTGTATGAATCTGCAAATAAGAAGTTAACAAATGACCAAATTTTACTTGCTTGGAAGGAAGAAGATTGGATGCCTTGTGGGCAATTACTGTTTGGTTCGCAGTTTTTATATTTTAAAAACGAAGACCGACTAGTGTGTGCCGATGCTGATACGGGAGCTGTTAAATGGTTGGGGTTTAGAACTCAATACCCACAACCAAATTTCTCAAAAAACTTTAGATTTCGACGCCCTACATCTAAAGATACCAAAAGAATACCACGTGACATTAAAGAGATTCAATATTTTTCCGATCACGCTAACCAATCGATGTGTTTAGTTGCTGGTAAAATTATTACTGTACAAGGTGCTCCTGTCGATTTCACTGAAGAAGAAAGTCCTATTGAACCAAATGTTGATAATGATTTGCAGAGAGGAGTTTGGCAGAATCGCATAGCTGGAGGTGGAGGGGTTCCCAGGATGAGAAAAAATAGACTTGTAGCTTACCATGCTTTGAATGGGAAACTTCAATGGATGCGATCTGCGACTGAAAAGAAAGAGGATTTAATTACGGATAGCTGTTTTATTGGTGATCCAGTGCCTTATGGTAATCTCCTTTTGATCCCTGTGCTCGAGGGAACAGGAATGTATCTTACTGCTTTGAATCCAGAAAGTGGGGATACTCAATGGAGGACTTTTCTTGGGGATGAACCTCAATCTGGGGTTGCTCCAAATTCTTCAGTAATGGTTGCTATTGATGGAGGCGAAGCCTATATCGCAACAGGGTCAGGTTTAGTTTTTTCTCTGGATGCTATATCTGGTTCATTGAACTGGGTAGTAAGATACCCTAGGACAGTAAGGAATAATGCTTCAAGGTTACAAGAATTACAGAGATTTGGTGGGTTTGCTCGTGGTAATGTGGCTGCGCCTGATTTTGATGGTTGGGATATGGATACAGTTGTGCCATCCACAAAAGTTGTAGTTTTTGCCCCTAGTGACTTTAATCAACTAATAGCTTTAGACCGAAGGTCTGGAAAGTTAATTTGGGAGACTGCACGAGTTCCTTTAAGAGAAGGCAATGGGGGTAGTTATGTTTTGGGTCTTTTAGATGAAAAGTTATATATTGGCGGAGGTGATGTAGTAAGGTGTTATGATGTTATTGGTGGAAAAATGTTATGGGAAAATTCATTTCCTAGAGGTCATGGCAGGGGGGCTTTGACTAAAGATGGAATTTTAATTCCATCCGGGAATAACGAAATAATTAAGATTAGCCTAAACAATGGTTCTATTGAGGATCAGATAACCGTAGCACTTGAAAATAATTACCCAATCGGTAATTTGTTTTCCAATGGAAAGAATATTTACATAATGAGTTTGCGTCAGGTTCTTTCAGTGATCGACGTGAGTAAAGCGAAAGATGAAAGGGGCAAGCAAGATCAATTAGAAGGTAATGAGGGAGGTTAAAGGGAATAAATTAAAATTATAGGCCTCAATAAACTAAGAATGACTGATAAAAATATAACCAATGGGATTTGTTTTGACAGAAGATCATGTCTCAAAATACTAGCTCCCTTAAGTGCTAATCAATTACTAAATGATCGGCTTAAAGGACAAAATGAAAAGACTGCAGATGAGCTTCTTGATGATAGAGCTCGTAAAGCAATTGATCGTGGATTAAGATTTCTTTCAGGTAGGCAGGTTCAAAGAGGAGTAGATAGAGGGGGGTTTGGAGCTTCAGGTTATTCGGGAAGCGTCGGCATATGTGGTCTTGCAGGGTTGGCGTTTATGAGTGAGGGGAGTACGCCAGGAGTTGGGAGATTCGGTAAGGAAGTGGATCTTTGTACTGAATTTTTGATGAGGCATACAGGGCCCACAGGTTATATAGCTCGAGGATCTGGGGCTATCGGTAATATGTATGCTCACGGTTTTGCTATGTTGTGTATGACTCAAGCCTACGGTATGTCTCGGAAAAAAGAGTTGGGGCAAAAATTACGAGCTGCAGTAAAATGTACCTTAGGCGCTCAAAATGAGCAAGGAGGGTGGAGATATAGGCCGGTTAAGAGTGATGCTGACTTATCAGTTACAGTTTGCCAAATTATGGCTTTGAGAGCTGCAAGAGATTCAGGTGTTAATGTTCCTGATGCAGCTCGTGAGAAGTGTATCGAGTATGTAAAAAAAAGCCAAACAGAAGATGGGAGTTTTCGTTATACAATGCGGGGAGGGCACACGACTTTTGCTTTAACTGCAGCTGGTTGCGTTTCGCTTTTTAGTGCAGGTATTTATGATGGGCCTCAAATTGAAAAAGGTCTTAAATATTTAAAAAGAAGAAAGGATAGTGCAGAAAGACATTATTTTTATTATGGTCATTATTATGCTGTGCAGGCAATGTGGCATGCTGGTGGAGTATGGTGGAATGACTGGTATCCCAGTATCAGAGATAAGTTAATCTCCACTCAGAGTGCAAATGGAGCATGGAGTAACTCTTCCTATGGCCAAGAGTTTGCTACCGCAATGGCATGTATTATTCTTCAAATGCCAAATGATATGTTGCCAATATTTGCTAGGTAAACTTCTCACATGATAAATCTAATATTTTTAATAATAAGTTGATCAAAGTATTACAGTGGATTGGTTTTGATAAGGAAAGTGTCCCCAAGGATGCCGAGATTTCTTTCAGTTTTGCGAATTTTCCTGATTCGTGGAGAGTCTTCGTTTTATTGGCGTTAATCCTATCTGTCGGTTGGATGATTTACAAAATTTACCAGAAAGAAAACACATCATGCCCGAGAGGAATTAGGAGACTGTTGTTCTTTTTCCGATTTTCACTGTGCTTGATTTTATTCGTCGTTTTTTTAGAACCATCTGTTGTATATACTCAATCAAGGTCATTGCGGCCAATTGTGAGGATTATAAGAGATGCTTCGCAATCTATGAATGTTAAAGACAACTATGTCGAAGAGCTATCTGCTAATGCCGCGGCTTCAGTTATGAATGTAAGTGTTGATTCCTTAAGAGAAATTAAACCCTCAAGGGTCGATATTGTGAACAAGATCCTGAGTGGTGAAAATAACAAGATTTTTGAGGAATTAAGTAAGAAAGGTCGAGTTAAGGTTTTGGATTTTGGTGAATCGTCGGTTGAGGTTGGGGTAAAGGAAAGAAATGTTGAATCTAAACCAATAGATGATGAGGATTCGAATGTATTTAATATAGAGTTTCCAAATTTAACTGCTAATGGGGTGGGTACTGATATTTCAGGTGCTATACGCGAGGCTCTTGAGGATAATCTGACGTCTTCAATAGTTATATTTACAGATGGTCAGCATAATACATCCTCTGACGTAAATGATGCGATTAAATTGGCTCAAAATAGAAAGGTACCTATATTTTTTGTGGGAATAGGTGATGCTGATAGACCTCGTAATTTAAGTGTTTCAAATTTATATGCAGATCCTCAGGTCTGGAATAATGACCCATTTCAAATTCAAGCAGTAATAAGTTCTGATGGCATTAATAAAAATAATGTTAGAGTAAGTCTTGTTGAAGTAGTTCAATCGGATGACGGTATAGAAACAGATAATATAATAATTTCTAAGAATATTGATATCAGCACCAAAAGCGGAAGGACTAAGGTTGATTTTACTCATACCCCTAACACTCCTGGCGAAAAGTTATATAATGTAAGGGCTGAACTTATTGAGGGAGAGTCAAATTCTGATGATAATACTGAGGCTTCTCCCACTAGGGTTAATGTTCTTGATGATAACGCAAAAGTATTACTAATATCGGGTGCTCCTAGTTGGGAATATAGAGCGCTCGTAAGATTGCTTTCAAGAGAGAAGATGATTAATCTTTCATGCTGGCTTCAGAGTTTGGATGATGGTCGGTTGCAACAAGGCAACTCTCCAATCGACAGCTTGCCTGTTACTAAAGAGGTGCTTTTTGAATATGATGTAATCATAATGCTGGATCCTAATCCAATAGAATTTAATGAGGATGTGATAGAGCTATATAAAAGTTTTGTGAGTGAACATTCGGGCGGTTTTTTGTATATGCCTGGACCGGTTTATGCAGGAAGGTTTTTAACCGATTCGAGAACTTCTGAAGTTAAGGAGCTCTTACCTGTATCTCTTGGTGACGTTGGGAGCATGGAGGTTAGTGGTTTGCTTTCTTTAAATAATCGAGAGTGGCCTCTTGCAATTGTTGCCGCAAATGCGGATCAACCTATAATGAGGTTTTATGAAGACCCACAGAGAACTTTGGATCAGTGGAAAAAATTACCTGGTACATTTTGGAGCTTTCCTGCGCTCGAGCCTAAACCTGCTGCAAGAGTTTTGATTGAGCATTCGGATCCAACATTGAGAAGAAAGGAAATTTCACGGCCGCTACTTGTTACTGGTCAGTTTGGTACAGGCAGAACAACATATTTGGGATTTGATGGAACCTGGCGTTGGCGGACTAAAGGTCTTGATGCAGAATTTTTCAAAAGATTTTGGGTTCAAACCACAAGATATTTAGTAGAAGGGCGTTCTTTAGTAGGAAAGAGAAGAGGCCAAATTGAAACTGAAAGGTTTCAATATCAGGTAGGTGATAGAATTCGATTAACGGCGTCATTGAGGCAAAAAAACTTTGACTGGCTTGATGTTCCTAATGTTCAGGCAGTTTTAACTCTACCAAATAAAGAAAGTAAAAACATTACTTTTGAGAAGTTACCTAATCAGTCAGGTGTATACGAGACAACTGTCGTTGCTGCCAATGACGGCCCCTATTCAGTTGCTATTGAACTTGATGAAGGAAGTGGTGATGAGGTTATGATTAATTCTAATTTTATGGTGGTGATTCCCTTTAAAGAAATAAAGGACACCTGGCTTGATAGAGATAGGCTCAAGAGTTTTTCTTCTTCAACCGGTGGAGTTTACTTTAATCCAGATCAGATTTCCGCAATCCCTGACTTGCTTCCCGACCTTTCAAGGAGATTAACGTATGATAGTCCACCGAGGCCATTATGGGATAATCGTATTTTATTCATTTCGCTTTTTTTACTCTTAGTTTTAGAGTGGGCTCTTCGGAAAAAATTTAAATTGATATAATATATTCACATAAGCCATGTCATCAGTATCTAACGATATAATTCCAAAGCAGATAAAGTCTGTTCTTGGTAGGATGCGTCGGGCAGTTCAAAGGTATTTTATTGTAAATGGGTTAAAAAATATACTTTTTGTATTGTTGATTATTGCAACTGTTGATTTTTTTATCGATAGATCATTTCGGATGGATAAGCCTCAACGTATTATAATGTTGGTTTTGGGAGTGGGGTACATTCTTTTTATTTCTTACAAGAAACTAATTCTTCCCCTTGTATCAAAATTAAGTGACGATGCTTTACTTCTTGAGTTAGAGAGCTCTCAAGGTGACATGAATGAGTCTTTAATTAGCGCTCTTGAATTATCTAGAATGAAACACCATAAAGTTTCTGATGTTTCTTTAAAAATGATTGAAGAGACTATAGAAGTGGGTGCTCAGATAGCTAGTGGAATAACGGTTGATTCTGCATTCAGAAGAGCAAGGATGAAGGTTAATTTTTTTACTCTCACAGCGCTCACTTTAATTTTATTCTTTGGCGCTTTTGGGGTTGTTAAATCTAAAAACCTAAATACATGGTACAAACGAAATATTCTATTGATGGATTTACAATGGCCGAGTGACTATGAGCTGCAAGTGGTTGGTTTATACGGGGATAAAATTAGAGTCGCGAGAGGACAAAATTTATCAATAGAGGTTCGAATTAAAGAAGGTAATAAATCAGTTCCTGAGTCTATTAAGATTGAATTTAAATCTAATGAATATAAAAAATCAGAAGAGTTATTCCTTAATCAAAGTGGGGCGTTTATATCCTCATCTGTGGATACTCTAGAAGAATCTAGATTCAGAGTTATTAGTAAAGAGTATGAAACTGAATGGATTTTATTGGAATTAGTCGATAGGCCGGAACTGAACAGTTTATCTCTTTCCGCCGCTTTTCCAGAATATACTGGGTTAGGTGCAGCTGACCTTCCTGTTGGAGAGGGGCCTCATGAATTACTAGGTGGCTCAGAGTTAGAGATTTCAGGAGAGTCTAATAAACCTTTAAAAAATGCCTATGCGTTGTTAGATGGATCTAAATTGCCTTTACAAGTAGATGGCGATTCTTTCATGGGTAGTATAGCTAATGATAAATTAATTTCGGGTTCATATTCTATAATTGTTGAGGATAAGGAGGAGGGTGTATTGAATAACTCGGGTAAATTAATGGGGCTTGGTTTTAAAGAGGCTCCTAAGTTTAGAGTTCGAGTCGTAAACGATCGGAAACCAAGGCTTAAGATTAAATCTACTGGCTTAAGTGGAATGATTGTTCCTAGGGCTCTTATCCCTTACACGGGAGAGGTCAATGATGATTTCTCAATTGAAACTGTAGGAATTCATTATTCAGTAAAAGAGGATACAGGGGAGCGACGTGAGATTGAGGGCAAACTAGTTCCTGAAGGGATTCAAAAAAAGATAGGTAGTAAAGAAATGATATTAGATGGAGTTATTGATTTAGAACCTCTAGATTTGACTGTTAATTCAAGATTTAGTTTATTTTTTTCTGCTAAAGATAATAACACTGAATCTGGTCCTGGTGTTGGAGAATCCACAAGAATGCTTTTTCGTGTTGTGGGTGAAGCAGAATTACGCACTGATCTATTAAGAAGAGAAAAAGAGCAACGACAAATAGTCAATGAAGTAACGAAAAAACAGGATATTTTGTTGACTGATTTGGGTGCTTTGTCAGCTGAATTGGTAGATGTTGATTTATTAAATCGATCAAGTAAGGAGAGATTAGCTAACCTTCAGAAGGCCCAGAAGAATTTGAGTGTCGATGTTCTTAACATAGTTAAAAGGCTAAAGGGAATGGTAATGGAAATAAAGAACAATAGACTAGAGGAAGAAAAGGGTATTCTGCAAAGTCGTTTGATGGATAAGATTATAACTCCTTTGGAAGCATTAACTCAACAGACCTTTCCTTCAGTTTTGCTAGAGCTAGATGCTACTCGAAGAATGAATGATAGGATTAATAGAGAGAAGTCATTTAAAGTTATTAATGCTTCGCAAAGATATACTGTTCAAATATTGAGAGGGGTTTTAGTTCATATGGTCAGAAATGAAGGCTATCAACAGGCTTTAAACCTTCTATACGAAATTCAGAGAGAGCAAGAAAGAATGAATCAGATGACAAATAAGGCTAAAGAGAAATCTTTGGAGGGAATAGTTGAGGATAAGAAGGCTGACTCTAAGGTTATTGAAGAAGAAAAATCAGAAAAATAAATTTATTCGAATATAGTTTATAAGTAATAATTTAAATGGGATAGAGATGGTTATATATTTTTTTAATAAATTTAAAGTTTTTGTTCTATTTTTTGGAGTGTTGCTTTTATTTAATTTAGAATCTAATGGTTTCGAGAATTTGAATCCGGGTGTTGACGTTGAGAATTCAAAAAAAAGCCCACTTGGTGTTCGTCAGCAAAGAATAAAGAGGATGGTAGCTGAACTTGAAAATCAATTTTCTGAGTTGGCTCGTTTATTACAAAAAGAGAATCCTGAACAGGCTGAGAAGTTAGTAGATGCTTTTAAAACTTCAAAAGAGTTACTGCTAGAGAAAAGGATGGATGATATCACTAAGTTGTTAGATCTCTCAAAGTTAGATAGCGCAAACGAAGAACAGAAAAAAACCATCGATGACATCAAAGGGTTAATTGATTTTTTGTTAAAGGATGAAGATGAGGCTGAAGGAATTAAGGACGAAATTAAAAAATTAGAGGAATGGAAAGGAAAGATAGAAGATTTAATTCAGGATGAAAATGAGCTAAAGCAAGAGAGCGATATTCATTCAGATAAGGATAATGCTCTAGAGAAATTGGATCGTAATATTGCAGAACTTAATAATCTAATTAAAAAACAAGAAGGCATCAAAGATGATACGGAAGCAGCATCACCTAAGGGGATTGACGGATTAGATGAAATTGCTGAAAAGCAGCAGTTATTAAACAAAGAAACAAAAAAACTTAGTAATGATATTGCCGGTGAGGATGGTGAGGAATCTGAAAGCAAACCTAACGACTTAATCAAAGAGGCTATTGATAATCAGAAGTTAGCTGAACAAAAACTAGGTGAGGGTAAAGCTAAATTGGCAATAAATTCAGAAAGCAATGCTATCCAGAATATGAAGGATGCTTTAGAGCAACTTAAAAAGGAGAGGAATAGAGTATCGGGTTTAGATTCAGAAGATTTGGAGGAGCTTTCAGCCAATCAAAAAGAGACGGCCGATAAGACTGAAAAGTTGTCAGAGCAGATGAAAAAGGCTAATGAAAACAATGAAGAACTTAACCAACAACAAGATCCATTAGCAGGAGGACAAAAAAAGGCGCAGGATGCTATTGAAGATGCAAATAAGAATATGGATTCAGCATCTGGTCAACTTGCGCAAGGTAATCCAGCGGAAGCGGCTGAGCAACAAAAGCAGGCCATAGAGGATCTAAATAAAGCGAGGGAAGAAATTGATAAACAGTTAGAGGAATTGCGCCAGCAAGAAAAAATGGAGGCATTAGTTCAACTTGAGCAGATGTTTTCTGAAATGCTCGAGAAGCAAAAAGAGGGATCGGCGCAAGTTCTTGTGTTAGAAGAAAGAAGGCAAGAGCAAAATGGAAGGTTAAAGAGAGCTGATAGAATCGAACTGAGATCAGTGGAGATTTTAGAAAGAGATCTTTCGGAAAAGTCTTCCGAGGCGTTGAATCTACTTAATGATGAGGGTTCTAGCGTAGTGGTGAGGAATGTTGTTGAGGGAATGCAGAATGATCTTGTTGCGATAGCGGATAGAGTGGACTCAAACGAGACTGGTTCTTTTGTTCAGCGTTCTCAAAAAGAAGTGGAGCTTACTCTTCAGGAATTAATTGAAGCGGTGAAAATTGCCCAAAAAATGGAGGAACAGCAACAGCAACAGCAACAGCAACA
>Ga0163111_10001053_pt1 | contig 16720 bp, 11 predicted proteins | sample CRUFie1St18metaG_FD_109645 | JGI IMG/M metagenome (GOLD analysis project Ga0163111, IMG submission 109645) | Marine microbial communities from the Costa Rica Dome - CRUD Field 142mm St18 metaG | ecosystem: Environmental > Aquatic > Marine > Oceanic > Photic zone | place: Costa Rica: the Eastern...
AATTTCGAAAAATAGCCAAGCAGCGAGGGGTTTCAGGTCTGTATGCAGGACTTGGCCCAACCTTAATCCGTGCTTTTCCTGCAAACGCTGCTCTATTCCTAGGTGTAGAAACTGGAAAGAAAGTTTTTGATAATTTTGTGTGGAAAGAGTAATTGGCGAAAAGTGATGGAAGACTAGAGCTAAGAGATAGATTGCCCGGAAAGTGAGCTATCTGGAATGCAGCAAGACACCAAAAGTGCGTCGTATGTGGAAAGAAGTACCCACCGGGGATATGCCAAACTACACAGTCAAGGGCTGTTGAGGTGACTGTGTGATGCTCTGAATGCTCCGCGCTTTTGGGCAAGGGGAGACCCTGTGATGCTCTCCTTTGCAGGTGGCAGTTCTGCCAAGATTTTTGATTAATAGCACAAATAAATAGAAGTATGTGTGTAGCCCATGTGACTGGCTCTGCTTAGTGCTCACAGGAGCACACGAAGGATTGCCTGATCCCCCTTTGCCAGCAACCCATGTGTTGCTGCTCTTTGTTGGTTTGAGGCCGACCTGCTGAGAGGCACACCTTGGTTGTACCCCCGCCATGCGTTAGGCTGTGCCTACACTTGGGCCCCAATGTCTGCTGCGCAAGGGTGGCTGTGCCCACCACCAAAGTGCAAAGCTTGGCCTGCCTGCACCCCTCCCCCCCTGCAACCTTGGGCCTGCTGGTGGTGGCCCCATGGAGCTGCATTGTGGGGCAGCCCCCCACCTCCCCCCCCACTCCCACCAAATCCCTGCCACTCCGCACTAAAGCATCCCCTGGTGGCGCCTTGCGTGGAGGCGCCTTGCGTGGAGGCACCATGTGTGGGGGCACCATGTGTGGGGGCACCATGTGTGAGGGCACCATGCAGGCAAGATCACATTGCTCAGCACTAACATAGCCCCACTAGGACAGACGAACAAAATTATTGGTCGCATGAGAACAACAGAGTTCTTCTGTTCCTGGTCGTGTGGACATAATTTTAGATGCCCCGCGATGCGCGCATGTCAGATTGATGATGTCTGTTGCCAGCTATTCTACATCAGAAGAATCCCTAAAACGAACTTCTTCGCAAGTACACATCACTGCTAAGCAATACAATCTACATCGTTGTCGCCGATATTGTAATCCGTGGATCTGAAGGAACAAATCTCTTCTCTAGACTAAACAAAATAAAACTCAACTCGAAAACCGTTTTTGCGATGATCACAGTCTGAGGGCTCACAAGCATCGAAGCTGTAGTAATTTTTGGTCAGAAACTTTCATTAGAAACAACGACTAAAACTTTAGTTCCTTGCACGAATTGGAACACAATCAATAATATCCTGGACTGTGGCAACAACATTAATAAACGACAAGCTGTTGTGGGATTAGGAAGAAGTAGGAATAGTCAGATCGAACAAAATACTCTCGAGATATTCACAGTGATATTGTCAACCATGAGGACAAGAACGATGGTTATTCGAGAAGCGGCGATGGGTAAGGAATCTTCTCACAGGGAAGAGAGCTCGCCAATGGATGTTGCTAGTCCACCACTGACTAATACGGATATTGGAATGACTATAAGTAGTAACATAGATCAACCTATCCAGGGAGGAACCAATGGAATTGATGACTCAGCTCAGATGGATAAAGCTGCTGTTAGAACAAAGACTGGTGCCAATATAATCAAAGATTCTGTGATTGAGCCTTCATCAGATGCTGATATGAATGGGATAGATAGTAGCGGTGATGATGAAACGAGTACTCGAATTTCGGAACCAGCATCGGCGATAAAATTTCAACCCTTACAACCGATTTCGGAGAAAGCTCAATCCAATCTTCAAGAAAATGCAGCCATGCAAACGTGCACAGGAGTTGCTACCAAGGAAAGTGGGTCATTTATGAACAATATACAGGACCCTGTTGCAGCAAGCAAAATCTTTAAAAAAAGTCAGGCAGAAAACGACGATGAAAACTTGTCCTCCAAGCAACAAATGTCACATACGCCACCAACTAGTATGTCTACTTCTTACGAATCAATGCATTTTGGTAAAAGACCTCGGTCAGGGGTGAGTTTTTTTGCAACGAGTGCTGATTATGGTAAAAAATAAGCAACAAAGTGTCATTCTCTCAAACATTACTGACATTTTTTCTCATTATCTCTACAGAGCTTATCAGAACGTCTTTTAGTTTCAACGGAACTACAAGAGAAGGGAATCATTAATAGAGATCAAAAAGGGATTTTAAAGGATTTGATCATCTCGGGGCAAGACAATGAAATTCAGCATGCGCTCGATCGATACGAGCAGGGCGATGCAACAATGTTAGAGGGTATGCTGCATAGTGGTTCTCTTTCAAATAAAGCAACGGAAGAAATCGATTTATTGGGACAGTTAGATTTCGATTTTCTCAATGTGAAGGAGAAGGAAAAGCAAAATGACGCCAACCACAATGGCTATGCGAAAAGTTCTTCTATCGCATCAGATGGAATTGGAGAGCTTGAATTTGATGGCGGAATAGGTAATTGGGAACAGGGAGAAAATAATGACAATCGATCGCGATCGAATTCAACTTGGTCGGCTCTCGAAAATCGCACACGAGCTAATTCAACGTGGTCAGCCTTGGAACTAGCCTTACAGCAGCAGCAAAGGTCGCGTGCGAACTCGGCCATGTCCATAGATCTTGACAACTTTAGATCAAGATCAAACTCTTTGTTCTCCCCTTTGATTGGGAATCAGACTCCTGATTCTCAAGCAAATTTTGGTCGCTGGATGGAATCATCGTCGGGTTCAGCAGAAGGCTCATCTCAAGAGCAGCAGCAGGAGCAGCAGCACCAACATCAACAAGCCATTCAACAGCATGAGCATCAGCATCACTTCCAACAGCTGTTGAGCCAGCAAAAACAAAAGAAAGAACAAAAATCTAAAATAAAAGGATCCAAACCAGCGCGTCGGAAATCAGCACCATCTGGCACTAGAGGTCCGAAAACACTATCTGCAGCTGCTATAGCCAAAGAGCAAATGAAGGAACAGAAGCGGAAAGAACGACAACTGAAAAAGGAACAAAAGGAAAAGGAAAAACAAGAAAAAAAGGAGTTGAAAGAACGAGCAAAAAGAGAAAAACAAAAAAAGAAAGAAGGATTGGAACAACAAGAGAGAGCAAAAGAAAAAGAAATTCACGTTCCTGGATCTGGTCGACCTCGTTCTATGAGTGATCCAAATTTGAAGTCTAAGGTTCGAGAGGATGGTCTCTTGGAAGTTGAACGCCCCGATGGCTGGATTGGAGCATATTCTCCGGAGAGTCGTAAGGTTCGTATCAGTCGCTTCTTGGAGAAGCGGAATCATCGGGTCTGGACAAAGACAGTCAAGTACGACGTTCGGAAAAATTTTGCCGATAGTCGCCTTCGAGTAAAAGGGCGCTTTGTAAAGAAAGATGACGAGTTATTGATGAGGGAACTCATGAGCTTGACGTAATATTTGTTATTTAGTACAATCTAAATTGGCAAGTACCGTTCCCAAGCGACAAAATGTAATTATAATCATTGTACTAAACCAAAGACGATATTTTGAGATTCAGGAGTACTAAAGTCCAAAATTGTTACATTGTGGTACAAATTTGTTTGTAAGCTTATCAGATTTGGTTTCATCTTGTCGAGAAACAAGAAGAAAGCTCAAAGTTAGTTTAGTCAAATGCGGTTCTCATTTCTCTACTTCTATTCACCTATTTTTTCGAATGCTCTTTAGTGAGTATCCACGAGGACTAGGTCGTCGTCAACGGATCTAGTTGTCGCAAATGTACCGTCTGTGTTAGGTGCCGATTGAATTACATAAGAAGAATCATCTTCCTGTTCACCATCCGAGCCTACAGGAATCAATGATTCTTCGTCCTCGCAGCTTTTTGTGCTTATCATATTCGATTTTTCTTCGTTCCCAGGAAAAGAGGAAATAACCGTTTCTGATTTGGTTTGACTCGAGTTCATTTTGATTCTTGTTGTCTCCCTTTGTTTTTTACGCCGCTGTAATTCATCGGACCTGATTTGGTCACAATGAAAAAAGTAATTCTTCCAAAATGAAGTTTCAAATGAGTTGGAGGTTCCTGGTGTCGCAAATGCATCATCGTATGCGCAAATAAGTGAATTCAAGCCGAAAAGAAAATATTAGAAATTTTAGTAGATCAAGACAATACGATGCTTCGTTGATAGGATAAATTTATGGGAAAGTTTCTTTCATATTGTATGATTGTTATCGAGAAAATTATCCAAAAATTGAATCGACTCACCTGTTAGTCTATGATGAACTGAAGCAAGATTTTCGTCGATATCTAAAATTCGTTGAATCAATTTGATCCGGGGCTCGTCCATGGCAAAAGTGGAGCAATATGACGATCGCGAATTTATCTGTAATTCATCAAGATCGGATGATGTATCCGAGAAGGGCTCGAGGAAAGTGGAATCGTGGTCAGAAAGAGCAAAAATTCTTTTCATTAGTTCTTTGTCAGTGAAATAAACGGGGATCTCGTCATTATCGCTTTTCAAGGCTCTATTTTCTTGGCAAATTTCCCAAGGCAGTATAAGATTCTCTGATTTCTTTTTAGTGCTTGAATCGAAGTGTGCAGAAGATTGTAAGGAACTACATTCTTCATCACTCCTTTCGTCTCTATCATCACCACAATCTCTATGGAATCTTTCCGGCAATGTAGATTCAGCCTCGAGTTCACCATCACGTTCTAATTGTGAGATTTCGTTCGCAACAGCGACCGCAGTCTTATGAACAAGAGTCGCAACCCCGGAGACCACGGGAGATACATTATCTGTCAAGCAATTTAAGAATTCGGTTCCAATCCCACCGAACCACCTCATCCCTGATCCCGGCTCGTTTATGAGAGAATCAGCTGTGTATTCGCTGTCGTTAAGGTCAATATTGCCATGCCTATCGGTATCTTGAACGTCGTTATTATCACATCCACTCCTATCCTCTTTCGGGAAGGTGAGATTGGAATCCTCCTTTTCTGTAGTGGATGAGTCCATGGTTTAATTTGGGCACAAAGTAACGATTAAAGTATTAATGATGAACTCTCTTTAGGGTATTTTTCCGCTTTGGCTTTTCTGCAAAATAACAGCTACGGTATTCGAATGAAGCTTCACTAAATGTGTGAAAGCTGTGGTGATGCCAAGAAGTTCAATAGAACGATTTTCGTGACACCCTAAAGAACAAAAATGAAACGTGTGACGAACAGACAGAACAGGGCAGCTACTGGGGGGCTCTGTGGCCCAACATGTTGGGGCTATGAGGAGTGGCCCCATCCTGGGAATTTTGCAAGCCGGTCAAAAGTTGGACATGAGCAGTTGCCTTTGTGGTGCAAATGCTCTGGCACCAAGCTCTTTGCAGCCTTTGCATGGGCAAGCTGCTGGCTTGCTGTGGCTGGGGGCGCCAGCCCAGTACTGGGTGGGGCAGCCCCCTTGGCCAACCACCATGCCAAGGCCATTTTATGTTCCCAACAACTTCTTTCAGACTCATTGGAAGCGATGTGACAACAAACCCAAGCATAGGCTGAACGAGCAGAGTGTGGCCACACGCCCCTGGCCTTGGCCTGTGGCGAGCTCAAGCCCCGCGGTTCATTTCTTTAGAAAAACGATCATTGGATAGGATTTCTTTTCTCATCGGCTCTCATATTCCGCCTAACTACATAGTATCACCGCTAAAAATATAAATATTTCTACATTTATGTAGAGTTAATATAAACTCAAATCTCGCGCGAGCCGATCGCGAGCAAATTTATGATCCGTTACAAACCAGTCGAAAATTTGTCTTTCTGAAAACCTTCATCAACGTAGCACTCTTTTTTTCGTCACAGAGAAAATAAGGTATGTAATGCTATTGCGTCGTTGATAGGGATCTCGGAATACCAGTCAATGTGGTGACAGGTAGACCATGTCATAGTGATGACAAGTGGAATATGTTATAGTGACAGCCCGTTTAGAAATCCTCCAAATCAACCTGCAATCGTGCCATTGGGGTACAAAATAGTACTAGTATTGGTGTGAAGATCTCTCCAATGATTACGCTGAACACGTCCGAATAACTAACCATTTTATTTTGACTTGCTCCCGATCTCACTATTTGGGAATGGTTTCTGAAATATCTAATTGATACCTTTGAATAATAGTACAATAATGGAAATTGCGAAAATGGACGTCGTGGAGACTCCTAAGCGTGTCAACAAAATGCCTTTTTTTAGAAAGTGGGGACCTGCACTGATCGCATTGGTCGGTGTATTTGCCCTGAATGCTAGCCTTTTTGGGCCTACTTTCTCAGACATGCCCGAAATGTCTGATAAGGTCTTGAACCGACGAGCATTGGCCGAGAAGCGAACTGCTGAAGTGCTAGCTATGGCCCCAACGCCAGCATCTTCAGAGCGCATGCCACGTTCTCGTGGATTTGGAAGTCGAAATCTCTCTGCCGAAGAAGGCGGTGTGATGGAATACACTCGTCGCCGTCATCGTTATCTTGGAGAATATGTTCACGTCGATGTGTCTGACCAATTCACCAGTTTTGGAAAATGGACGGTGTCGATTATCTATTTCGCATACTGGGTTTTTCTCATGTTTCCCAATTGGTTTCTGCCTATCGGTCGTCCCGGTATCGCTCTTGGTGGAGGTCTATCTATGGTTGTATGGCGTTACATTCTTATGGTATCTGGGCAAGGACCGTTCTTCGACGCGGAACGTGTTATTATCCTTGAACCTCTCTTCCTTTTGTTCGGTCTGATGCTTACTACGATTTATCTTGAGAAAATGGAACGTGGAGGTCTATTTGATAAGTTGCGTGATTCTCTTGATGACCCTGTGAATTGGAAACGCTCTGCCAAGATCATGCTCATGTCTACCATCGGTTCTGCCGCTGTCATGAATGACTCTGTCGTCCTGATCTTTTCGGGAGTTGTAGTTGACCTGTGTGTCCGACACAAGGTCGCCAATTCTCTTCCATACCTTCTCTCCTTGGCAACAACCGCAAACACTGGATCTGCTCTCACGCTAACTGGAAACCCTCAAAACATTTTGATTGTTTCCCTGATGTACGATGATATTTCCTGGCTTGATTTCGCTGGTAATATGTTGTTGCCAGTGGTTACGGCATCAATTATCAACGCTAGTATGATGTTCATCTACTATGGAGCAGAGCTGTTCCCAGGCTCATCTGGTATAATGGAAAATATTGGAATCATGTTCTTAGGTAACCGAACACCTGAAATGTTGGCTCAGGAGCACGCGTACTACGCCCGCCAAGCTGCTACTGAAGGAGATACAAGTCAATCTGGTGGATGGACTTTCTGGTCGAAGCTTCAGGTCCTTATTGTGGTTTGTTTCTTGGGTTTTTTCGCCTTTGGATTTGATGTCTGTGTTGTATCTATTACCACAGGAGCAATTCTGATGGTTATTGCCGCTTACAAACGTCAGCACTATGACCCCAAGCCCGATCACACACAATACGACGTTGAAGGAAATCCTCTTCCTCCAAAGAAGACATACGACATGGATGGTAATGAAATTGAACCAGAAGAAGAAGAACTTGTTACAGAATCTGAGACCACCTTGACCGAGGTCGATTATGGTCTTCTCATGCTTTTCATCGGACAATTTTTGCTCATTGGATCTTTTGACGATACTGGTGTTCCCCAAGCCTTCTTTGGACTTAGTATGGGAAAATGTGCTGATCAAATGACCGAGGGCGCCTGTGTTTACTGGTTTGTATTGATTGTCACTATTTTGTCGAATGTAGCATCGAATGTGCCTGTGTGCCAAATGCTTGCCGCAACCTTCCCATACGCTTCCCCGTATGATTGGCTGCAGGTCTCTTTCTCTGCAACCATCGCTGGAAACTTGACCATGCTTGGATCTGCCGCAAACATGATTGTTGCCTTCCAAGCCGCCAAGGTGGGCGACCGTACTTTCACATCCGAAAGACATGCTCCATTTGGAATCCCATCGACCCTCCTTAGTCTGTATGCAGGTACATTTTTGTTAGCTACCTTTCACTTCGCTCCTGAGTGTTCCGAACGTCTTGGTGAATGTGATGCAGAGGAATAAGACAAATGGTAGTTACCATGTCCATAAAATAAATTTCTTCATAACAAGCAGTTTATAATCCCTTCTATTATTGTTATTTGTAGTCGAAATTTTGTTGGCGATTATGGGGGTACATTTCACGTCATTTTGTTACCTTCCGAGTCATCAATAATTGTGTTTTGGCTCGTCGGGAAAGATAGAATAGAGACCTGATCGTAGATCGTACTACTTCTTCAATCGGTACGAGTGAAGGATAGTTGCAAAGTTCAACAGTTTTCAAAATTTAGTCATTTTACATTTCGTAGTACAAATTAAATGTATTGTTTAATTGAAGATAAATAAAACTCTAATTTCTGAGACGAGACATATGAGTTGTGCTTGGTCAGTAAACAGTATTTCAATTCAACAACCATTATGAAATGCGCCAAGAGAGCTATCCGAAAGTTGATGTCGCGTAACGCAATTTTAAAACATCAACCACCTCGTTGATCTCTTCCAGCGCACCATCAAGTTGCTCTCGTGTGTGTCCCGCTGAAATACAGAATCTAGCCCTACTTTCTAATATTGGTACTGCTGGAAAACCTACCACTACCACAGCTAGTCCTCGCTTGAAACATTCACGGGAGAATGCCGCAATTTTCGTGGGATTATAAAGCATAACTGGCACAATCGGGCTATCATAATGACCTAAGACATGAAGGCCCATCTCTTGTAGTCTCATTCGAAAATAGTTTGAATTATCTCGCAGAGCCTGAATTTTTTTTCTCCCAATGTTGGTCCCGTCCTCTCCCATAACAACCTAAATAGTATGCAGAAGCAGCAATGTAAAGAAGCATGATCAAGCGTGTTGAGTGAATGACGAGTTGAATTAGAAAACATAATGAACCAATCGCCCGTGAACGCAAGCGTTATACATACCTTGAAGCTCGAAAGAACCTGCTGACAAACAGCGGGGGAAAGAGAATTGTGGTTAGAGCTTCCTGCACACCGTTCTCTTAAAAAAGAAATAACATCTCTTGATCCAGCAATATATCCTCCCATACCGCCAAAAGACTTCGTGAAAGTGCCCATCATTATGTCTATATCTTGAGTATTCACACCACAATATTCTGTACATCCGCGCCCCGTTGAGCCCATGGCACCAATAGAATGTGCCTCGTCGAGATATATGTATGCGCCGAATTGTTTGCACACTCTAACGACGTTGGCCAAGTCACAATATTCTCCTTCCATACTGTAAATTCCTTCAACTATGACCATTATTTTGTTCCAGGGTCGTCTCGTTCGAGGTCGGCCCATGATAATAGCCTGACGAAGGATGTCCTCCAAGTGTTTAGTATCGTTATGTCGGAATATGCGAATAGCGGCACCGCTGGCTCTTGCACCGTTCACAATCGAGGTATGATTAAGTTCATCGCTGATCAAAAGATCACCGCGACTTGTCAATGCTGGGATAGTCGTGCAATTGGTATTAAAGCCCATGTTGAGAGCCAATGCGTCTTCTTTTTTCAAAAATCGTGCTACAACCTGTTCAACTTGTCGATGCAGTTTCGTGGTCCCAAACTCGTTGCGACAGGAACTATTTGATATTGGTAAATCGTTGAATGAATCGAGGACGTCATTTCCACAAGTTATTTTCCAATCATCAGCGAAACCTAAGTAGTTGTAGCTGCCAAGATTCAAACAGGCCCGTGCAACTCGACCAGTTTGGTTGGCTGGAACGTGTTTGTCGTGATCAAGATTCATTTCTTCTACAAAGAGCGACTTTTTCCGATTACCGAGCTTAGGATTTGTGTATTCGCTTCGCTGACGTTCATTGTCTAGATCTTGAAGAGATCCCAACAATGACATCGTTTTATTGCCATCACTGCTCACACGTTCAAGGACATGAATGTTGGCACCAGGATTCGAAGCGATTGGGCGATTAAAACAATCTTGGATGCGATGATACAATCGTCGGGTGTAGAAATTTTCCCAAGACGAGAGAAGTGGGGCGTAACAACGAAGATCATCGCTGGCATAAGGACTGTTATCTGTGTCTCGGAGGTATCGTCCTTGACCAAAGAGCTTCGCAAACAAATCACGAATATGCCCGCAGAGAATTAGAACGGCATATCCAAAGTAAGTGGTGTAAGCGGCGAAGGCAGGTAATTCAATGGAATGTTTCTCGGGTTGTCTTCGTTTTTCGAATCCTTGAGATTGTTGATCACCTGAGTAGTTTTCGTCACAGCTAACGTGATAGTCATGAGAAGCATATCGAGTTCTATCGCGCCTCGAAAGCATTTCCAATCGATCCCTCACATCCGAGTATGGATCGTCTTCAAGCGCAAAAGGGTCGTTTTCTTCCTCACGATTCGAGGATAGTAGACTGCTGGTTGCACTAGATGTGGATAGAATCTCAACAGTCTCATGCGTGTCATGCGTTTGGTCGTCGGAAGCATTGCCTTTTGAAATGGAATTTTTATTTTCTTTCTCGAGAACACTCTTCTCCTCATTTACGTTACTTCGTTTATTTAGTCCGAGCAAACGTCGAACCCGTGATTTTGGCCTCAAATTTGATGTCATCGTTAATCAATACCTTTTCAGATTTTATTTTAAATACACAGAAATCGTTCGTTGGTAGATCGCGTTTGGTTTTAAAAAGTTGTCGTCTTCAGAGTAACCTGGACAGCGTCCCGAACCGAGAAAATAAATCAAGATATTGACAGAGGAACGACAATTACACTTTTCCTATTCTTTTCGGTGGTATCTTGATAGCAGCCCGCTGAAGAAAGTTTGTGCTTTGTGCTATATTCAGAATTAGTCATGCCAAAAAAAACACAAGGTTCTTGCCATGGACGAAAATTATTTTCTGCCTTGTAGATTACGAGCAAGCTGTTACGAAAGTTTGGCACACGATCTCTGCATCAGTTGACGAAAGTTTTGCACAAAACTTACTGCGCGACGGCGGTCAAATGAGTCGTCCCAAAATCCTCAGCGTGGTGGCACCTATGCGATCCAAAATCCCATCGGCCCCATCGCAAACCATCGATGGAACGTTACATCTCTCTTAGCTCTAAACCCTACCTGCGATTCTCTTTGAGCCACTCACCACATTAATCACTGAGTGATCACCAAGAAGGTGATTAGCGAGGACAGAATCGTGAGAAGGGTGAAGTTGGGAAGCAAGTTAGTTCTTGTAGTTAGCCAGAATTTTCTGCCTATGGTTCTTGCCAAATACGTTTGATTGATCTAGGCAAGACCTTTTTAAAAGTATGCTTTCTTCAATAGACTCGCCACATCAACAACATACTTTCAGAAAGAGTGCTCCCTACAACGCTTGTAGAGTTGCCGCGGAAATTCAATCACTCGTACGCGATATGCCTATCATTGAGAACGATGCTTCCGACGAGGTCAATTTCGTATGCGGACGTTTAAAATATTCCAATGCGAAAAGAGAATGGTCTATTTTGCATAGATCGACACGAGCATCAGGCAATAGCAACTACGCTGGTATAGTGAATATCGCTAGTCTCTGGCCCGTGTCTGTGATAGTTCCAAAAAAAGATATCAACTGCACTGAGGGAAAAGGAAAGATAAGTACGAAATCATCTATCGACAGATCATCACTAAACTTGGAAAGACAACAAAATAATAGGGAATGCAAAAACCTCTTGAATCAAGAAGACCAGATAGGCCGCAGCTCGAAGAAAGACTGCTTTGATAGCATCGTCAGCAACGAAATCGATTGCAACATGGTTAAAACTGTGTCGTCAGCAACATTAAGAGCACGGGAATGTCATCAGACATCACCCCCGACAGAACTAGTTCGACGCCTCCTGAATGGTGCAGAATTGATTTCGATAATGAATTGTGTTCGCCAAGATGTTAAAAACTCGGCCTACAAAAACAACAACAACGCTATTATCGATGCCGAAAATATGCAGAGAAATGCAAGATCAAATTGTGACGAGGAAATTATTTTGTCTGCGAGAGCTAGCCACAGGTCACGACGAAAGACCGGAAGTCAGAGTCAGCGGAGATGTAATCTAAAATCCATGATCGTTGAGCTGGCGCAAGCGATGATCGGTGAAAATTCAAAATCGTCGAAACCATCTCCGTTATCATCAAGCATTGTTGCCGAACCAAAAGACAACAATATGAATTTGCCATCAAAACACAGAAATGTGCTAACATTCATTGATGAATGCATTCGATATACCCAAGTGCATACATTAGAACTTGTTGCTCCTTGGTCGTCGTCGTGGGAAATGCGCACGAACCTTCGATCCCTGAAAGTCGAAACTAGCTTCAATGATGAAAACTGTTCATCGCCTGTTAGAGATTCTTTGTCTTCCGCAAAGAGTACGTTTACGAGTATGCTTCATCGAAATGATTATGAAAGATGTGAACGAAAATGCAGGAACAAAAATGGGAATTCTATATCTTTTTCTAACGCTACAATATCCAAAATTCGGGACTTTGTCAAGGCATGTTTGGCACACACATTGGAAGAAGGGAACACGTTGGGGTCACATGAAGCGAATATTAATTTTGATGATTCAGGTAAAGAGTGCATTAATGATTCTTTGTCAGGACTTATTGGTACAAAAGTTTCTAAACGAAACAAAATTGTTACTTGCGAACCTGCGGATTCTTTGGCTGCCACTAGTATAAAATCAACTCCTTCTCCAAAGTCAAAACACACCCTGTCATTCACGAAAAAGGAGAAACGGCTAGAAAAACAAGGGCGCAAACGGACGAAATACAATCGTTATACATCCCCTCCTTCTTCATCTGTTTTAGAAAGCACTGCAAAAGTAAGCTTAGAAAAGAGCAAATTAACACAACCTACTCGAAATATTTCTTGGCGTAAGAGGAAAAACTCAGACTTATCGTCCCTGGAGATGAAAAGAAACAAACGCAGGACACGAGAAAAGAATAATACAACGAAGAAGGAACACAACAAACACGATTTAAACTGTCCTAATATTCACGAAGTAGTATCAGACACTGATAGTATGCCGCCTACTTCGCTTCTTGAATTTTTCGAAACAAAAAGGAAGCAAAGTGAAAGCATGACTGAACGAGGTATAGTATACCTAAATGGTGTTAATGAAAATAAAGTTAGGAATAAGGATGTGCGTGTCTTGTCTCCTCAGAAGCATAAAGGCAGAGATCACGACACTTTCTGTGGTCCACAAATCATGAGGCGATCTGACGGCTCGTCAAGAGTTCCACCGAGGCACTGTGAAACGAGGGTGAGCAAGAAGGATGTTCTTAGGCTGGGAAACAATCGTTTTGAAACTACAGAACAAGAACATGAGTCGACTGATTCTCTTCATCGACTCTCGAAAACGTCAGGATCTATACGCGATACACATCGGTCTTCATGTACGGTGTCTCTTCGTAACAAAAGTTCTAGTGAAAGTAACAAAAGAAGGCTATCAAATAGTTTAGAATCTATGAATGATGCATTCATTGAAGGTCAAGATCTAGAAAACACGTCTTATAAAACGAAAAATGAAGCGAAAGTTGATAAAGCGCAAAATTCTATCCCATTGGTGGAAATAAGTCCATGTTTTGAAACTTCAAACGACTTTTCCCGCATGGGATGCACCAGGGACCAAGAAAAACCAACACCCGACGCTTTATCTAAAGACGAGATAAAGTCTCAAATCATTAGGAAAAATAACGAGATTTTTGAGAGGATTGATATATCAACAAATTCCGGGACGTATTCAGATAAATTCAATTCAAATGATGATTCAAAAGATTTCATTAACCAAAGTGGGAATCGTATAATTACAGTTGCAGGTTCTTTTGGTTTGCCTTGGGTTAGACTCAGTCACATCGTAAGTACATACAAATGTCACTACTCTTCACCACTGTTACATACCTTGTCGTGTAGTTTCCTCTAATATCATCAACGTTCTAATTGTTGCACTAAAAGGGACACATTTCCGACTACCATGGTTACAAACGACGATATAATCACTTCGCTCCATTGCAATTTGGACCCATAAAAGCTATTCGACGACAGATTGGAAGAATTATCGAGAGCAAGCACGAATATGATAGTGAAAGTGATGAAGAAGTAATCAAAGACAACAGAGACTACGAGCAGGCGATTAAACAGTACAAAATATTCGCAGAAAAGGAGCGATCACTTAAAGCCAAAAAAGAAAAGAAGTGTTCTCTTCAAGTCAAAAACGAAATGCGAAATGCTACGACAAATACTCTGGATGGCATGTTAATCTTTATTTCACCATTAAAAGGGGACGATAAATTTGCAATGTCTGTTGCAAATACAACTACGAAGAACGTCATGCAATCACTAGATATCGAAGAATCATCGATCGCTCTTCCAAGTAATAACTTTCGCATTTTTGATGATGAAGACAAGGTCTTATGGAATACTGATGAGCCAATAAATCAACGAAAAAGAAAGAGCAGGTCAGCTGGGATAGCACACCAAAAAAGGACATCTGTCCGAATCCTAAGCGAAATGCTTCACACCCTGGATTTTATTGAAAGATACAATCATAAATCAGAAGTTATGCAAGATGTACTCACAGAGGTGGCTAACGAAGACATTCGTGGCGAAGGAAAGGGCCAACGTGTCAACAAGATTTCTATCAAAAAAGAGAATGCAGAGCAGTGGTCCACCAAGAAGACATCAATTGATCATCATGCACGCTTGGCCAATAGCAAATTTCAAATCAAGATCAAGCCCGCATTCGTGACGTTGAGCCCAGATTCTCTTATTCAATCATACAAAACGCTTCAAAGGAGATTCCAATCTTTCCATCATCTAGATGGAAATGGCGATATTGAAAACGTCCAAAAAGAAATTAGACACATTTTAGACAAAGATAGTTTGATAGAGGAATTCTTTGGCGATGTTGAGATTATTGCTGAAGAAAAAAATCTTGCAAGGTGTATTCGGGGATATTCGAACAAGGCAGATCAAGAAAAAATTGAAAAAAGGAACTTTGAGGAACAACAGAAGCTTAGACTGCATGAATATCAATATTACCAAACTCGAAGAAGAAAGAAATCTCCACTTGAAATAGAATGGAAGGAAATGGAAGAAAGATCAATCCATTACGTAAGGGACAGTGCATCGTTACTGACTAAGACTGACAACTCGTGCAATTTTAAACCAAACTGCACGATTTGTGACCTGAACGCCTTGGATGGTGGACACTCCTGCGAAAGCACTATATTTTCCCCTAGATTTCGGCAAATAGAGAATAGTATATGCATGCTTTCCCGTATTGAATCCAATGGTGAACATTTGGAGAATGCATGTCCATGCTTTGATCTCTCTTCGAAATGCCAGGCGCTGGTCTCCTCTTTATCATTGTTGGAACTGTACCATACGCTGGATTTCATCAAAAACTACAATAGCGGCATGATAGTATCGCGAAAAAATAGAAAATAAAAGACTTTTTATTTTGATCCAGAGAATGTCTCTACTGGAGGAGCGAGCAGACGAATTTTTGTCAACACTACAAACATGAGTTTTCTGCCAAATTCCTCTATAAAAGACGATTCAAAACCGCTGTTGTAGCGTGCCTGTACAAGTCGAAGTAAGTAGTATAGGAACCTACCAGTCTATTGGTTTGATAGTGTAGTAAGCTTGTATAAAATCCCAACGCGTAAACTTTGTGAACTTTTTGTCGGCTAGACACGTTTCAAGTCGACCTCTAAACATCGTCGCCGTTTTGAGACAAAATTAAAGCAGCTGCTACTCTTCGATCTTCTCCATTCAAAACATTAAATGTTCCCATTGCATTTGATAAATCCAATGACTCAACCACTAGATTCGGATTGCTTCGTCGTAGTTCTTGTCGTATCGATTTTATTTGTTCGTGATGTATGGGTAAAGTGCTCCCAATAAACAAGTACTCTAGCTTCGGTCGATACAATAGTATTGGGGCCAACGATTCCACAGTCAAATCTTCCGGTTGCCGAACATTCCACAAGAAGCAGGCGCTAGGGAGGACAAGAATTGAACCGGTACAATGGACTATGCCTCCCGTTTGTCTCATTTTATCATCTTGCTGGTCCATGTTCTTGATCATGTTGAGGACGTCAAACCCAGTTGAAGAATGGCCGTGCAAAATGATTTTGGGCACACCATCGTTGTGAGCCAATGAATCGCCCAACAAATCTGTCCCATGTCCTTGCCAGCTATTCATGAATCTTCGTTCCAATTGAAAATGCCATTGGCATAAACCACTTGAGGACCCTGGAAAAAGTCGGCGAGTACCAAGAACTCTAGGAGAAAAAGATGTCCTTGAGAGATACCGATTGCCGTTACATATGACGTTCATTTCTAGCTGTCACTTCTGATTGCGAACAAAGTAACTTTGAAGCACATCACATTTTTGAAACGATATTTTTGTGTGCGATTTTTTCAGCGTAAACTCCATCCCTAATGGGTAAGTAGCCTCAACAAAAGCATTTCGCATGTTGGAAAAAGGACTCGATATTATTTTGAACCGAAAGTCATAGGCGTCAACGAAGGTGGATTTTCTCAAAAATATTATTTCTCAGCTGTATCCATACCGGTATTACTCTTTGTTGTTTCAAAAGAAAGTGTATCCTACCATATTTGTTGTTTCAAAAGAAGTGTATAAAACAATAGGACTTGCAGCAAATGTCACACTGGTTGA
>Ga0163111_10001054_pt1 | contig 16715 bp, 16 predicted proteins | sample CRUFie1St18metaG_FD_109645 | JGI IMG/M metagenome (GOLD analysis project Ga0163111, IMG submission 109645) | Marine microbial communities from the Costa Rica Dome - CRUD Field 142mm St18 metaG | ecosystem: Environmental > Aquatic > Marine > Oceanic > Photic zone | place: Costa Rica: the Eastern...
ACGTAGCATTCTGGCAGAGTCGGTTGATGAAAACCGCTGCAGATTAGCAAACCCGCTGCTCACTGGCGTGTGACAGGATGTCGCAGTCAGGCGTCGTTTTCGTGAAATGCCATAACCAGAGGTTCATCGGTCTCAGGGTCTGTCGTCACCCTCAATACAATCGGCCGGCAGCAGACCTGACAGTCTTCGATGTATTCCTGTTCCGGCTCAGACGGATCAATAAGTACCGTCAGTTGTTCGCCGCAATAAGGACAGCCGATATCAGCTTCTGACTGAAACATAGATTCAGAGTGAACTCAGCAGATGTTCCATCCGCTTTTTCTGTTCGTCGCGACTGACCGGAATACTGACGTTTTCAGGTAGGGCAACCGGAATATCCATTTCCAGCGTTTCACCATTCTGCAGTCGTTGCATCAGGATATCGTAGTTGCGCTTAAAGACCGGAAAGACTTTTTCTTCGGGCTCATTAGCAATAAAAAACCAGTCCGTGGCGCGCCCGGCAAAATACACAGCCGGATGGCTCCAGCGGTAGTCTTTTTTCGGCGACGGCGCGCGACAGGCTTCTACGTACGCAGCGTGGGCTGAAGGTAGCCCCAGCACCTCGGCGACATCGCAGCGCGACAGCACCTCATGAACGTTTGGCAGCCAGCTGTTTTCTTTTACTGCGCGTTCGGCCGCCCGCATGATGACTTCGCCACTGTAGTCACCCAGCAGTCTCAGCCACAGGCGTTTGGCCATATTCAGGGTGTCCAGATCCGGAAAGGCTTTCAGAAACTGGTTGTGATAATTAAAGCGGAACAGCTCAAAAATCTGATTGATGGCTGCCATCTGGCCGTCAGTCGGAGTCGCGTTATTTTGCCCAGCTTGTGTCACTGAGTCGGTGGACGCTTGCCTGAGCTGTTGTGTAACCCGGTTGAGCACCTGTTTGCTGTCCATTTGCTTCTCCTGTTGGCTGATCTTTCTGAGCCAGACGTTTACCCCACTGCTGTTTTACGTACTGCAGAAAGCGGCTGTTCCAGCTGTTGTGCACCTGATTGGAATCGCGCCAGTAAAGAACAAATTCCGGCACCAGTGAACTGGCAAAATCCCGGGGGATATGGCCCATCTTAAGTATGTCGTAGCAGTCTTCAGCGGGCTGCCATTGAGCATCAATGCGCACAGGCATGGGCGAATGCTCTACCGCAGCAGTATACCGCGCCCATTGTTGACGGACATGCTGAATAAATTTGCTGTTCCAGGTTTTAAACACGTCGCCGCGCTCGCTCCAGTAGAGAATAAACTCCGGCACTGCATCATCAATAAACTGTGGATCGATGCCGGCGCGGCTGAGTATCTGGTGCGCATCCGGACTCGGGCGCCAGTCGCCGGTGATGGGCCTGGCTTCGTCCTGTACCGGGTTAAAGGCCGTACGCTCCTGTTCTCTGCGGAAGCGGCTGGCATCATTCTGTGTATAAACCCATTGGTTCTTCACATGACGGAAGAAGCGGGTATTCCAGTCGTTACGGTTGCTGCCCTGTTCCTGCCCCTGCAGGACAAAAGCATCCAACTGGGCACAACTGAATGCCCGGGGTACACCATGTTGCTCCAGGCGCTGCAGGGTGTCTTCAGCCGGTTGCCATTTCTGTGGCATCGGGGCTGGGCGTGCAGGTGCAGGCTGGGCGCTGGTCGGAGTGCCGGACTGTGATCCGGCCGGTTGCGGGGTGGTCGCCGGACGGCTTGCCGGGGTAGCCGTCTCATCACCGAAATGAAAAATAATACCGCCGGCATCCGGGAACATCGGCCCCTGAATTCTCAGCAGACCTTTATCGGTCAGGCTGCGCAGCACACGTCGGATGGTAACGTCATCCCAGAAAGGTAACTGCTGACGCAGAATATCGTTATTCAGCCTGGCCTGTGGCTGGCTCTGCAGCCGTGCAGCGTCGTTCAGAACCGTCAGTAGCACTGCTTCTTCCAGACCGATGGTGGCGGCCAGTGTCGCAGAGAGGCTGATCGTGTGGTCGCTGAACAGCGGGTGGCTGGGCATGAATGACTTCCGGCTGATGGTTTGGGCTGACATAATGACAGACAACTGCCGGGAACCGACAGAGGCCTCCCGACATTGTACTCATTTTCAGGAATCTTCCCACGCTTATGACCCGACCTGCCCGAGCTTTGCTCAAGTGGTCAAACCTGCGCCACAACTATCGCATCGCCCGTCAACGTACACGCCATGAGGCTTACGCCGTGATCAAAGCCGACGGCTATGGACATGGTATGACGGCCTGCGCGGATGCACTGGCAGGAGAGGCAGATGGTTTCGCCGTGGCGTGTGTTGATGAAGCAGTGCGTTTGCGCGACGCGGGTATCCGCCAGCCGATTCTTGTTCTTGAAGGTGCGATGGAGCCTGCCGAGTGGCAGCTGGCGTCGCGCTACCATCTTCAGCTGGCGATTCATCACCCTCAGCAGTTGCGCGACCGTGCAGCGGTCGTGTTCGACGAGGCCGTTGCCGTCTGGCTAAAAATCAACAGCGGTATGAACCGTCTGGGGGTGCGCTTCAGCGACGCACCGGAAATGATTGCCCGTATCCGTAATGATCAGGGGCTGATACTGCGGCATGTGATGAGTCATTTCTCATCGTCGGATGAGGCAGACACCGCCTGTTACGAAGCGCAGAAAACCCGCATGCTGGGGCAGGCCTGGCCTGTACCACTTAGCCTCAGTAACAGTGCCTCTGTGTTGCGTGGCGGAGTTGAAGGCGAGCGCGTTCTGCGTCCGGGAATTATGCTCTACGGCAGCTCGCCACTCGAGGGAGTTACGGCCAGAGAGGCGGGGCTGCGCCCGGTGATGACGCTGCAGTCCGCTCTGATCAGTACTCACTCCGTGCCTGCAGGAGAATCCGTCGGGTATGGTGGTAGCTGGACGGCCACCCGCGAAACACGGGTGGGGGTAGTTGCGATTGGTTATGGTGATGGCTATCCACGACATGCACCAGCGGGGACTCCGGTAAATGTTGCTGGCGTCAGGTGTCCGCTGATTGGCCGGGTTTCAATGGACATGATTACCGTCGATATTACGGACGCGCCGGAGGCCTGCATCGGTTCGCCGGTTGAATTGTGGGGTGAGCTGGTGGACATAGATGAGGTTGCCGCTCTGGCCGGCACCATCAGTTATGAACTGTATTGCCGCCTGACCCCCAGAGTTCCACGAACGAATCTTCAGTAGTAGCTTTTTAAGACAACCACTGGAACAGTGCAGTGCATGAAAAGTAATCTGCGCAGCAGCATAATGCCCGGGTGCCGGAGGTGATTCCGGCATGCCAGCGCATCAATCTGTTTACCGGAGGCTCCATGATAAAAGCTTACGCTGCCAAGGCACCGGGTGCCCAGCTCGAACCCTTTGAATACGACGCAGGCCCATTGGGCGATCACGACGTTGAAATCGACGTGGAATACTGTGGCATCTGCCACAGCGATCTCTCCATGTTAAACAACGAATGGGGGATTACTCGCTATCCATTTGTGCCCGGGCACGAGGTCGCAGGTCGGATCGCAGCCGTCGGTGGTCAGGTAAAATCTCTGAAGGTAGGTGACCGGGTCGGCCTGGGTTGGCACTCCGGTTACTGTATGGAGTGCTCCACCTGCATGGGCGGTGACCATAACCTGTGTGACCATGCGCAGGGCACGATTGTCGGCCGTCACGGTGGCTTTGCCGATAAAGTACGGGCGCAGTCTGCTGCGGTTGTAAAACTGCCGGATAATATCAGCAGCGAAGTTGCCGGCCCGCTCTTCTGTGGCGGTGTTACGGTGTTTAATCCGATTGTGCAGTTTGATGTGACGCCAACCGCCCGTGTCGGTGTGATTGGCATCGGTGGCCTCGGACATATGGCCGTGCAGTTTCTGAATAAATGGGGCTGCGAGGTAACAGCATTCACCTCATCGGAAGCGAAGCGTACTGAAGCTCTTGAGTTGGGGGCACATAAGACGCTCGACTCCCGCGACACAGATGCCCTTAAGGCGGCAGCGAACTCTTTCGATTTTATTATTTCGACAGTCAATGTCTCGCTTAACTGGGGCGCCTATCTGGCAACCCTGAAGCCGAAGGGGCGGCTGCACCTGGTCGGTGCCGTTCTGGAGCCAATGGCGATCAATGTGATGTCTCTGATGGGGGCGCAGCGCTCGGTGTCATCGTCTCCGGTGGGAAGCCCAGCCGTCATTGCTGACATGCTGGAATTTGCTGCGCGTCACCACATTGAACCTAAGGTCGAAGTATTTGATCTGGCTGACGTGAATAAAGCCGTTGAGCGTCTCGAACACGGCAGCCCACGTTATCGTGTTGTGTTGAAAATAAAGTAAACGGAGAAAATAGACATGAGCTGGCATCCGGTCAGTAAGGCAGATCATCGTTGTTTTGGCTGTGGCACTGAGAACCCCCATGGCCTGAATCTGAACTTTGAAACCGACGGCGAGAAGGTCAGAACGGTCGTTACCATTCCCGAGCATCTCCGTGGCTGGGCCCGCCTGGCTCATGGGGGCGTAACCTCAACGATTCTCGACGAAGTTATGGGCTGGGCCAGCATGTATTTTCTGAATAAATATCCTCTTACCCGGGATCTTAATGTGACGTTCCGCAAGCCTGTCTATATCGGTCAGACAGTGGTTGCAACCGGTTGGATTAAGGAGCAGAAAAATGCTCGCAAATTCCTGATGGTCGGAGAACTTCGCGATGAAAATGATGAGCTTCTGGCCAGCTCATCATCAGAATTTGCAATGTTCGATAAGGCGCAGTTTCTTAAGCTGGGGTTGGTGGGGGAAGACGACCTGGATTCCATGACGATTACTTTTTCAGAATCACACGATTATGGACATGGCTACAACAAAGACTGACACAGCACTGATTGTCGAAGGTGGTGCGATGCGCGGTATATACAGTGCCGGCGTGCTCGATGAGTTTATTGCTGCGGGGTTTTATCCTTTTTATCAGGTCTACGGAGTGTCTGCAGGCGCTTCAAATGCAGCAGCGTATCTCGGCAGAAAACATGGTCGGAATTATCGGGTAATCACGGATTATTGCCGTCGCCCTCAATTTAAATCACTGCGTCGTTTCTTACGGGGTGGGCATTTAATTGATATCGACTGGCTCTGGGATATTACTGAGAAAGAACTGGATCTTGGCCTGGATCATATTGATGCCGTGCACGGTCGTTTTATTGTCGTCGCGACAGATGCAGAAACTGGCCAACCTGAGTATCTGACACCTGAAAAGAACGATATTTTTCAGGCGATAAAATGCTCCGCTGCGATGCCTATAGCGTTTCGTAATGCCGTCAGCCTGTATGGACGGCAATGGCTCGATGGTGGCGTTGCCGACTCACTGCCCGTGCGGGAGGCCTACGAACGTGGGGCCAGAAATATTGTGGTGATCCGCTCCAACCCTGCCTCTTACCGTAAACAGGCGTACCGGATGCGGCATCTGTTTCCGGTCATCCTGCGACGTTATCCGGCGGTTGCCCGACGGCTCCAGGAGAGGCACAGTGAATACAACGAGGCGCTCGATTTCATCCGTAATCCGCCTGCTGACTGTCGTATTACCGAGCTTTGTCCGCCGGAAGCATTTTCTGCCGGCCAGTTCACCACCGACATGCAGATACTGGACGAAGCCTATCAGATGGGAGTGGTCGACGGTCAGACGTTGATGCGCACCTGGTCAGCCTCCCTGGATTGATCTGACAAAGGCACGAATTTTCCCATTACCGCACCCGTCTGGGACGTTTCTTTACATCCGCAAGCGAAGCGGGCGTGTAGAATCGCGCCTGATTCTGATTATAAACCTGGAGCAGGTCATGAACCGTAAAACATTAGTTACTATCCACCTTTATCTGGCCGCGTTTTTTGCACCGGTGATGTTAATCCTCGCGACCTCTGGTGGCCTGTACCTGTTCGGTATCAAGGGCAGCGTGGAAAAAGGTGAGACGATTACGATTGCAGGCGCTGCTCTGTCGGAAGAAGGCGACAAGGTCGCTCAGGTGAAAGCACTGCTCGAACAGGCAGGTCTCGATTCTGACTTTGAATACCTGAAAGAGCGTGGTCCTATGATGCAGACCCGCCCAACCAGCCGCGACTACTATGAAATCAAACCGGTCGCCGAGGGCATTGAAGTGACTCCGGTGTCTCCTGATCTGGTTTCGGCTCTGATGGAACTGCACATGGGGCATGGCCCGGGTCTGTTCCGGATTCTTGAGCAGATCACGGCCATTGGTCTGGTTCTGCTGCTGATCACCGGACTTATCATTGGTCTTAAGTCGCCGATGCTGAAAAAGCCGACCGTGGGTATTACCGCTGCGGGTATTCTGGTCTTTGTGGTTTTCGCTGCCGTACTCTGATAAAAACTTTTGCTGATCAGGGGCAGAAAATTTCATTTTTCAGCGCCTGATCCGTCATTATCATGCGGCGTTCTTTTGTTAACTGAACGCCCGTATGAAGCTCGTTTCCTTTGATGCCACCCGGACGCTACACATTGCGGGTGCAGGTTATATCAAACCCGATCACTTCTTTGATCACACCGATACCATTACTGCGGCAGATGTCGTTCTTTTCCCTGAATACTGGCAGATCAATACGCTGCTATACGGTCTCAAAGCCCGGGTATTTCCCAGCCCTGCGAGCTATCACCTGGGGCATGACAAAATAGAAATGACACGCGCCTTCAGGCTTGTTGCTCCACACAATCTGCCTTATACCCTGATAGAACCGAATACTCCGGAATCTGCCGCACGTGTCTGGGCGGCAATGCCGTTACCGTTTGTGGCAAAGATACCGCGCAGCAGTATGGGTGATGGGGTGTTTCTGATCGACACTCAGAAAGACTGGCAGGCGTATCTGAATCAGACGTCGGTTATCTACGCGCAGGAATATCTACCCATCGACCGTGACCTGCGGATCGTCTGGATTGGTGACCGCATCGTCGGCGGTTACTGGCGAATTCAGTCAGACCGTAGCTTTCACAATAACGTTGCGAAAGGAGGGCAGATTGAGTCCGGTATTCTGCCTGCAGAAGCCTGTGCGCTGGTGGAGCGTCTGGCAACCACGCTGGGGATTGACCATGGCGGCTTTGATATCGCAATGGTTGGGCATCATCCGTATGTGTTCGAGTTTAATCGTCTCTTCGGAAATCAGGGGCTGGAAGGTAAAGGGAAATTGATCAGTCAGGCGATTGTCGACTACCTGCGCCGGACGGCATGCGGAAATGACCCGGAGAATCCGGACGATCTGCCACCGGTGCCGCACCCGGAGGCCGTCTGATCATCAGGTTCCGCAGAATGTCCGCAGTACTTCCTCACCAGACCGGGGCCCCTTACTGAATTCAGGGTGTTCCTGGTACGGTGATCTGAGGGCGTCGGCAAGCGCATAAAATACGGAGAAGTCCCCCTGTTCACCTGCGTTAATCGCCTCCGCAATCCGATGATTGCGGGGAATCACGGCAGGATTCACCGAGCGCATTTTCTGTGCGGCGGTTTCTGGCGACGTCCGGATGCTGACTTCGTCCTGCCAGCGGTTTAACCATTCTTCCAGCTGTTGCCTGGTGGCGTCACCGGGGATGGCGGGATCTATCAGCAGAAACAGCGGTGTCCGGTCGGCATCCTGTTCGGTGCACTGTGCCAGCGCATGGAAAAAGTGACTGTAATCTATGCGACCTTGTTCCAGCAGCGTGAGCAGGTCTTCCGCCAGTTGCCGGTCCTGCTCTGCTGTTGTGCCCAGCCCGAGCTTTTCACTCATTCCTGATTCCCAGGCCTGTTGATGCCACTGGGAATAGTCGTTCAGAACCTGCGTGGCCGCGGCCACTGCGTCGTCTTCATCGCCCGGAAATAACCCCAGCAGCGCCTCGGCCAGACGGGCGAGATTCCACTGACCAATCGCTGGTTGGTTCTGATACGCGTAGCGGCCCTGCTGATCAATGGAGCTGAAGACTTTGCTGCGACTGAAATTATCCATAAACGCGCATGGGCCGTAGTCGATGGTTTCACCGCTGACTGTCATATTGTCGGTATTCATTACGCCATGGATAAAGCCGAGTAACATCCAACGTGCGATCAGTTCAGCCTGCTGGCGTACGATCTCAGTGAAGAGTTCCAGATAGCGCGATTCGGATTCCGGTGAAATGTCCGGAAAGTGGCGCGCCAGAGTGTGGTCTGCCAGTGCGCGCAGGGATTTCTCATCACGACGCAGGGCAAAGTACTGAAAAGTCCCCACACGAATATGGCTGGCAGCAACCCGGGTAAATACCGCACCGGGTTCACGTCGCTCGCGGTAGACGGTATCGCCTGTGGTCACCAGTGCGAGCGCGCGGGTCGTGGGCACGCCTAACGCATGCATCGCCTCGCAGAGAAGATATTCGCGCATTGCAGGGCCAAGAGGAGAGCGACCATCACCATTGCGGGAATACGGCGTACGGCCACTGCCTTTTAACTGGATATCACGCAGTTGGTTGCGGTTGTCGCGCACATCGCCCAGCAGAATTGCGCGGCCGTCACCGAGCTGTGGGTTCAGGTGTCCGAACTGATGGCCACTGTATGCCATGGCGAGCGGGTCTGCGTTGGCGGGTACCTGATTCCCCGAGAACACCGCGGCCAGACCCGCGTCGTGTTCGCTGGATATTCCCAAGCTGTCGGCCAGCAGATGATTAAACGCAACGAGCGTCGGCTGGCTTACCGGCGTGGGCAATACGCGGGAAAAGCAGGCCTCAGGCAGCTGCGAAAATTCATTAATAAATGGGATATTGACCGACATAACAGACCCCCAGTCAGCATCAGCGGGCTACCAGAATAGGATGAACGAAAGCGATTGAACAGGGCTGGAAGTGCATAAAGCACTTTTGAAATGCCCCTTAATGTCGGAGTATGTTAAGAATCTCGGGCCGGAGGGCGTACGCCATGGATAACGATAAAAAAAATGTCTGCGTGATTTATACGGGTGGCACCATTGGTATGGTGCATTCTGAGGCCGGATTAAGACCAGAGCCGGGATTTCTTTCCGGTGTTCTGCGTGACAGTCCGGTTTTTCATAGTGAAGGCTTTCCCCGGATTGACGTCATCGAATATGAGCCGTTGCTGGATTCTTCCGACATGGCACCTGATGACTGGAATCGCATCGCTGGGGATATCTGCACCCGTTACCGCGATTACGATGGTTTTGTTGTCGTGCATGGCACTGACACCATGGCCTGGACCGCCTCTGCCTTGTCGTTCATGCTGCAACACCTTGGCAAGCCCGTCATCCTGACAGGGTCGCAGATCCCGCTGGTGGATGAGGGTTCCGATGCTTTTGCGAACCTCAGCGGTGCATTACGCCTGGCCAGTTGCCCGGAGTTTGCCGGCGTGACGGTTTTCTTTGATGGGCAATTACTGCGCGGCAATCGTACGGTTAAGACCCACAGCCGGAAATTCTCAGCGTTTTCCTCTCCAGACAGTCCGGCGCTGTCGGATATCCGGGCCGAGGACGCCAGCCCGGCCCCGGCGGCGGATCAACAGGCGACGGTGACGTTTACTCCAATACAGCCGGTGAAATGTGGTGTGATCACGCTCTTCCCGGGTATTTCAGTTGAGCAGATTGAAACCATGCTGACGGCGATGCCGGACGGCGCCATTCTGAGGACGTTCGGCAGTGGCAACTCTTCACAAAGCGATGATCTGATGAAGGTGCTGAGACGCTATACCCTCGCCGGAGGCATCCTCATCAATCACAGTCAGTGCCTTGGTGGTGGCGTCGACGTGGGTATCTATGCCGGCAGTTCGGCATTGCAGCAGGCCGGGGCTATCCCTGCAGGCAATATGACGCTCGAAGCCGCTATGACCAAACTGATGTTTCTGCTCAGTCAGGAGGGCGAGCGGGACAGCGTGATTGCCACAGCCCGCGACCGGTATGTACTGAATATCGCCGGTGAGCTGATCGCCTGATCAGCCCAAAGGCGCGACACCGATTAATAGCTGATGCAGCCAGAAGGTAAACAGCGCCCAGACTCCGACTGATACGGCGAGTGTTGCCAGGTCACGCCCGAGCCCTTTGTATTCAGCCCGTACCTGCAACGCTCGGTCGCGTCGTCGTGATATCGCAAATCCAGCGATTCCCCAGATGAGGAAACTGCCGAACAGTATCAGGTCGGGCAGGGTGCCATTGGCCAGCAGGTGAGCGAACGCCCAGAGTTTTATGCCAAGGTACATCGGGTGACCGACAGCCACCTGAAGGCGGTTGCCGGGTATCTGACTGGCAAACAGAAGCAGGAGTGCTGGCAGAGTAATCAGGACGGCCAGGTGCCGTGTCCATAGCGGAGGTGTCCAGAGCCATTGACCTGCTGATCGCGCCTCTGCGTAGCCGAAAATCATCAGTGCCAGACCTGCAGCAGCAACGAGCGAATATATTCCTTTCCAGGGGAGCAGCCCCAGCGATGAGATCATGCGTTGCCGGAATTGCGGAGCAACGAGGTTGATTGAGTGTCCGCCAATAAAGAGAACAATCCCTGCCAGTAGTAATGTCATCAGTAATCCCTCACGGTTTGTGGGGTGAGATTACGGAAGCCCGCGAACGGCGGCAAGCCAGGCTGATGAGACAATCCGTTTTACAGTAGGTAAAAAAGCGCACCCCGAACGGGGTGCGAAAAAGGACTTTCGCGATACCTGCCCTCCCAATAAAGCAGGTATCAGTCCTGAGGAGACGCGCCCGGAATACTCTCGGACAAGAGATTCCCGGGCAACAGACTTACGGAGTGAGAATCAGAAGAAGCCCAGTGGACTGGTGGCGTAGCTCACCAGCAGGTTTTTGGTCTGCTGATAGTGCTCAAGCGCCACCTTGTGTGTTTCACGCCCGATACCGGATTTCTTGTAACCACCGAACGCCGCGTGCGCAGGGTAAGCGTGGTAACAGTTGGTCCAGACACGACCGGCCTGAATACCACGCCCCATACGGTAGGCGCGGTTCATGTCGCGGGTCCAGACGCCCGCGCCCAGGCCGAATTCAGTATCGTTGGCGATTTCCAGGGCTTCGGCTTCGTCTTTGAAGGTGGTAACACTGATCACCGGGCCAAAGATTTCTTCCTGGAAAACGCGCATTTTATTGTTGCCTTTGAATACGGTCGGCTGGATGTAGAAACCTGTCTGCAGATCGCCTTCGAGTTTCTCTGGCGCGCCACCGATCAGGACTTCAGCGCCTTCCTGCTTACCGATTTCGATGTACTTCATGATGCGTTCGTACTGTTCTTGTGATGCCTGCGCACCGACCTGAACGTCCGTATCCAGTGGATTACCGCGCTTGATAGTCTGAGCACGCTCAACGACCTTGGCGATAAATTCGTCGTAAATGCTTTCCTGAATCAGGGCGCGTGATGGGCAGGTACAGACTTCACCCTGGTTAAAGAAGGCGAGCACGGTGCCTTCGACCGCCTTACTCAGGTAGTCATCCTCCATCTGCATCACATCTTCGAAATAGACGTTAGGCGACTTACCGCCCAACTCGACGGTGCTTGGAATCAGGGTTTCTGCCGCGCAGCGCAGAATGTGCTGGCCAACCGGTGTTGAGCCAGTAAACGCCAGCTTAGCGATCCGCTTGCTGGTGGCCAGAGCCTGTCCTGCTTCTTCGCCCAGGCCGTTGACGATATTCACGACACCCGCTGGCAGCAGATCACCGATCAGTTCCATCAGAACCAGAATAGAGGCAGGGGTCTGCTCTGCTGGCTTCATCACCACGCAGTTACCTGCGGCCAGTGCAGGGCCAAGTTTCCAGGCGGCCATCAACAGCGGGAAGTTCCACGGAATGATCTGGCCAACCACGCCCAGTGGCTCATGCACGTGGTATGACACTGTGGTCTCGTCCAGCTCGGCCATGCTGCCTTCCTGTGCACGCAGGCAACCTGCGAAATACCGGAAATGATCAACGGCCAGCGGGATGTCTGCAGCGAGGGTTTCGCGCACGGCTTTGCCGTTGTCCCAGGTCTCGGCCACGGCCAGCATCTCAAGGTTCTGCTCGATGCGGTCGGCGATTCTCAGCAGGACATTTGAGCGTTCCTGAACTGAGGTTTTCCCCCAGGCCGGTGCAGCTGCGTGAGCTGCGTCGAGGGCTTTTTCGATGTCTGCGCTGTCGGAGCGGGCAACACGACAGAATACTTCTCCGTTTACCGGGCTGACGTTGTCCATGTAATTACCGTTTACAGGGGCAGCGAATTCGCCGTTGATGTAGTTACCGTACTTCTCTTTGAAAGTGACGACAGCGCCTGGCTGTCCTGGATTTGCATAGATCATCAGGGTATCTCCGTTGTTATTCTTGCCGGCTAAATGGACGCTTTAGACTAAAGTCGAAGGCTGCCCGCTCTTCCGGTGTTTTGTGTTGTGTGACTCCAGAGTATGTGGTCTATTGGTTCGATGACTTGCACGAGAGTCCGGATCAATGTTCTCTGAGTCCCGCCATTGTCAGAATGTGTCACTGGCCTGAAACAGCACACCCCGGACACAGGCCCTGCTTATGACGACCAGTACAAAACCTCACAGTTTCGCATCGCTGGCCAGCGCACACCGTCAGAAGGTAGCGCCGGGTCAGTTGGTGGAAAACCGCACTGTCTATGCCAGTCAGCTGGCAGAACTTTCTGTATATGACACCTATGAGCAGGCTGAGCGCGTTCGTCTTGATGCCGGTGAGCTGCTCTACTGCGGTATGATGACGGGACGTAAAGTCATGCACGGTATGGACGGTTTTTCGACCGGTTTCCTTCCTCATGAGTCATTTGTTGTAGCACCGGGTGAATACGTCGAAATCGACTTTCCTGAAGCATCAATGAGCACACCGACGACCTGCATGACGCTCGAGATACCGCGCGAAACCCTGCTGAAGGTATGTGACCAGCTGAACACGGTCAGCGAGCGCCCGAGAGAGTTGGGCGAGTGGGAGGTAGAAACCCGGCAGTGGCATCTGTCGCATACGGATGCCACTCAGCAGCTACTGGAGCGTATTGTTGCCAGTCACGTTCACAAAGAAGATGACTGTGACCTGGTGCTGAACTTTGGGGTTAACGAGCTGGTGGCGCGCATGTTACGCCAGCAGGGGCGTGACTTTTTACTGCGTTGTGTGCAGCAGAATCCGACTCAGTCGGGTCTGACGAATGCAGTGGCCTACATTGAAGAAAACCTTGCTCAGCCGGTAGATATTGATCATCTTGCGCGGATCGCCTGTATGTCGCGTACGAAGTTGTTTCAGCAATTTAAAAGCAGCCTGGGCTGTAGTCCCGCTCAGTATCAGCAGCAGCGTCGCCTCGAACACGCCTGCAAACTGATTCGTAGTGGGCAAAGTATCACCAGCACCTGCTATGAGTTAGGCTTTTCTAACCCCAGTCATTTTTCCCGTCGTTTTCATCAGCAATATGGAATGACGCCGAGAGAATTTGCTGCGCGTTAATTTATTTTTCAGATTTTAATTTTTATTTATTAGATTTATTTTCTGGAAAATAACGACGCGCTTTTCGTCTCGGTAAACACAGGTTAAACCGAACTTTTCTTCGATAAAATGTATCGTTTCCTCGTGCATAAAAATGACGTGAGTCGGATCTCGATTGTAATGCCAGTGCATGAATTTTTCCGTGCTACTCCAACGACTGGTCATTAATGCTAGAACTCCGTTCGGAGTTAACCACGACACCAGTTTCTCCAGCTCTTTTTCGGGCTGATGAAAGTGTTCAAAGCACTCAGTGGCGGTAATTACGTCGTAAGGTGGCGTCGCCTGCTCTGGAAAGAAGAAAGGGTCATAGTTGTCGCAGTGAATCCCTTTTTGTTCCAACAAGACCGACAGCGTCGGCCCCGGCCCACATCCATAATCCAGAGCGTTGAGTGCTTTCTTCGGCTCAATGATGTTCAGCAGTGGCTCCAGAAGAATATTCAGAAAGCCGACGTAGCCTTCGTCTTCAATACTGTTCTTATGGGTGGCGTAGTAGGCCTTCTCGTCCTCTGCGCTCAGGTAGTCGTTAGGATGCATAAATGCCAGATGGCAGTGCCCGCAGCTCAGGTAGCGGCGCGGCATGGCGCTATTGAGGTCGGTAAGTTTCGCTGTTTCCTGACATAAAGGGCAGGCTGGAGAAGTCATGTCGCGTATTCCGTTGAGTGCGTTTTGCCTACGGCCCGTAATTCCGCGACAATAGAGCGCATAGTATCCAGCTTCTGAGAAGCCCGGCAATCTTGAGACATCAGTGAGGCGCACAAACCCATGACAACCCGTATCGCCATCAACGGTTTCGGACGTATCGGCCGCTGTGTGCTGCGTGCATTGTATGAAAATGGCTATCGCCAGGACATGGAAGTGGTCGTGATCAATGAACTCGCTGACATCGATTCACTGAGCTACATGCTGCGCTACGACAGTACCCACGGTCGTTTTAACGGCACCGTCAGTATCGCGGATGAGCAGCACCTGATGGTCAATGGCGATCGTATCCGGGTATGCCATATCGGTGATCCGGCAGAACTCGATTGGGCAGCGTTGGATGTCGACCTGGTGTTGGAGTGCAGTGGTCAGATCCGCTCGCGCGAAGACGCCGAGCTACACCTCAGTCGCGGCGCGAAGAAAGTGCTTATTTCAAATCCAGCCGACAGCGCCGTCGACAATACCGTGATTTACGGTCACAACCACGATTCGCTCTCGTCCGAGCAGCGCATTGTGTCTAACGGCTCCTGTTCGACTAATGCGCTGATTCCCGTACTGACGTTAATCGATCAGGCCTACGGTATTGAGGCGGGTGTGACGACGACGATTCACTCGGCCATGAACGATCAGCCTGTGATTGATGCCTACCACTCGGATATGCGGCGTACCCGTTCTGCGGTGCAAAGCATTATTCCGGTGGATACCGGTCTGCCGGCAGGGATCGAGCGCCTGATGCCACAACTTGCCGGCAAAATAGAGAGCCTGCACGTGCGTGTGCCGACGATTAATGTCTCGGCACTGGATATCAGCCTGCAACTGACTGATGCCACCGACGCCGATGCCGTTAACGCACTGTTAGCAGGGGCGTCGAATGAGCGCTTCGACGGCATTCTTGGCCTTACTCGCGAAGCCCACGCCTCCATCGATTTTAACCATGATCCTCGTTCGGCCATTGTCGATGCCACTCAGACCCGGGTCAGCGGCGGTCGCTTGCTAAAATTGTTGGTCTGGTTTGATAACGAGTGGGGCTTTGCCAACCGTATGCTGGATACGGCCAGCGAGATGCTTAACTGCGATCAGTAAATGAGCTAAGAGGGATGGCATGAGAGGTAAGGGAATCGTCGGTAACGCAGCTGTTTGGTGCCTGTCCGGTGCCGTGCTTCTGTTGACTGGGTGTGACAGTGCGCCTTCATCGTCAGATGACGGAGTTATTGTTATTGATGATCTCTTCATGTCTGTTCAGCTCAATCGTCAGGACAGTATCGAAGGCCTCGACAAGATATCAGTCACGGTTGAGTTATTTCGCGGTTCACAGCCAGCTACCGGTCTGGAAAACTCACTGGAGCTTACTCTGCCAGCAGACATGACGGCTTCTGATTTTGCTGAAATTGAGGACGGTATCTACCAAACACTACTGACGCCTTCCCGCACCGGTGAGTTTGAAATTACCGTCAGCGAGGCCACTGTATTTGGATTTTCAGAAACCCTTCATCCACTGGTACTGGCCGACGTTCATGAAGACTGGGGCCAGCCCATGACGGTTGAAGGCCTGGTTAATACTGAAGGCTATGAAGATGGCATTGCCATTTCGCCCGATGGCGAATATCTGTTTGTGCAATATTCGCCCGCGTATTTCAGTGGATTAATTCTCTTTAATTTTTCTCGTGAAGACGGCGGCTGCGGCGGAGATCGACTTTCTCCCGAGCGTTGCACACACCCCTGGATAGATAACACCATTGGTCCGGTCAGTGCTCCAGAACGCCCGGACTTTTACACCACGCGTATCAATAGTGATGGTACCTGGCGCCATAACTCTGTCTCCTGGGGGATGGGCGATGACACACTGAACCTGTTCAGCGTGTCGAATGTATTTTACGGTTTTAAACGCCAGCTCGACGGTAGCTACCGGGAGCCGTTTATGATCGCTTTTGATGATGAAGACGATGGCATCAGCAGCCCGTTTGGATTGAGTGTATTACCTGATTACGGCAGTTCAGATAATTACCTGTTAGCCTTGTCGTTTAACGCCCCTGACGATACCGAATCAGTAGATTTTGATGACAACGGAACCGCCGATGCCGAAAGCCTGCTCGATATCTATACGCTCCAGAGCGCTCTGGGAGACCCCATCAATCTCGGTAGTTTTAATTATTCGGGCACTCCTGGTACGCCACCCCAGCGGGACAGTAGCTTTGGTCTGACCAAAGTAGGCTTTTCTGATGTAGGCATCGAGGGCATAGCAGGAACGCAGGGTAATCCGCATTTATACCGTGAATCATCGACGGTCAGCAGTATCTGGACGGATGACGAATACGATGAAAAGGGCCCGGGCAGCGATCACGGCGAGCTTTCGGTGTATGTGAATCTGACGGACAGCTACCCCTCTTCCAGCTGGCAGAAAGTGGTACTACCTGCACCGGTTAATCTGGCTGACCCTTCGCAGGAAATACAGCCGTTTTTTACCGGCACTGAACTGTATTTTACCCGCTCAAATGATACTGAGTTACCGGCAGTCTGGATGTCGAAATACAGCGGTACGCACACGCAAACGGACTTCGGCAATACGGC
>Ga0163111_10001057_pt1 | contig 16707 bp, 14 predicted proteins | sample CRUFie1St18metaG_FD_109645 | JGI IMG/M metagenome (GOLD analysis project Ga0163111, IMG submission 109645) | Marine microbial communities from the Costa Rica Dome - CRUD Field 142mm St18 metaG | ecosystem: Environmental > Aquatic > Marine > Oceanic > Photic zone | place: Costa Rica: the Eastern...
AGACTGGCTTCGCTGGCATTTTTAATGCCGTCAGCAACCGATTGTTAGCTGTCTGGAGCGCTATGAGCCCTGATGCACAAAGCAACTTACTGGAAGCGGCGGTCGTGGCGTACGCCGAGAGTTTAGCGCCGGAGGCGTTCTCGGGAATGATTGAGCGGTCTAAGAATGATTGGCAATTGATTCGCTTGCCAGCGGCTGACGATCCGATGCTTAGGCGAGTGGAGCGCATCCGTAATCAGGAATATCTCTTCTGTGACACCATCGATGAGCAATATGTCGACTTGGTGAGCCGGGTGGGGCCCACGTATGCACTGTGGCGCGAGGCTACCCTCGAGCAAGCTGAATGGCTTGAGCGCTACGAGCAGAGTGCTGCGAATCGTGAGGAGAATGAGGGCGACGGCGAATTCTCACGAATGCAAGCTGAGTACGCTGCCTATCGTTCATTTCGTATACAGGAGCAGGCCTTGTTCGAGCTGGCTGAGGCTTTTGACGAGGAGAGCGAGCCCACGGTGATGCAGACACAAGACCGGGTCGTTCGCCTCGAGGGAACTCTGGCATCCCAGTACGCCACCTGGCGTGGTTTGTTACGCGATATTTACCTCATCGAGAGTGGAGTATCTGCGCCGTGAGCCACCGGTTTTTGGCTACCTGTCCCGCCGGTGTTGGCGTCTATCTGGCTCAAGAACTGACCCGCTTAGGCGCCGAATCGATCGTTGAGCGACCCGTCGGGGTCTCCTTTGAGGGTGCGCTGGGGCTGGCTTACCGAGCCTGCCTATGGAGCCGGATGGCGAATCGAATTGTGCTTGAACTGGGAAGCTGGCCAGCGCAATCTGCTGACGATCTCTATGAGGCGGCGCACACCGTGAGCTGGGCGGATCACTTGCCCATGAGTGGCTCGTTGATGGTCGATTTTTCCGGGCGGAGTGCCGACATTCGCAACGCGCAGTTCGGCGCCCGACGTATTAAAGATGCCATCGTTGATCAGTTCCGCGAGGCGGGTTTGAACCGACCAACGGTCAATGTGAAAGAGCCGGATCTGAGAATCGTAGCGCGGCTTCATAAAGGGTCGCTCTCGATTGGCTTGGACCTCAGCGGAGAGAGTCTGCACCGCCGTGGCTATAGATTGAGTGGGGGATTGGCGCCGCTGAAGGAAAACATCGCGGCAGCGGCTCTTTGGGCGGCAGACTGGCCTGAGCTGAGTCGCAATGGTGGGGCTTTACTAGATCCGATGTGTGGCTCTGCAACATTGTTGCTTGAAGGAGCGATGATGGCTCTGGATCGTGCGCCCGGACTCCTCAGATCGCGCTTTGGTTTCCATGGCTGGGCGGGGCATGACGAGCAGCAGTGGCATGCCATTCGTGCTGAGGCAGAAGCACGTAGCCGCCATGTTGCGGCGAGCGATATCGAAATAAGAGGGTATGACGGTGATATTCAGGCGGTCCGGCGATCACAGGAAAATATTGCCCGGCTCGGGTTGGAGGATAGTGTTCGCATCCGCTGCAAAGGGCTCGAATCGGTAGCCAGGCCGACTCACCGGGCACTTGATAGTGGCCTTGTGGTCGTCAACCCGCCTTGGGGTGAGCGCATGGGTGACGCCGATGCTTTACCTCATCTTTACAATGCGCTCGGGGCGCTTCTGAGTCGCGAGTTCAATAATTGGTCCGCCGCGGTGCTCACGTCCGAGCTGAATCTTGGCAAGGCAATGGGCCTCAAAGCCAGCAAGCGACATCGTTTTCACAACGGCCGTTTGGAGCTTCACTGCCTCCAGTTCGAGCTCTCGGATGACAACCGCTTTAAGCCGCTGACTGACGTGACGGCCAAGTCCGGCGCGTCGACCTCCGATACCAAGCCGCCACTTTCCGATGAAGCGACAGTGGTGGCTAACCGAATTAGAAAGAATCTGCGTAAGCTTAAACCTTGGCTAAAGCGCGAGGGGGTGTCCTGCTACCGCATTTACGATGCCGATATCCCCGAGTATTCCGCAGCGATAGATGTCTACGAGGATCGTCTCCACATTGCCGAATACGCCGCGCCCAAAGAGGTGCCAGAAGGTAAGGCCGAGCGTCGGTTGCAGGCTTTGGTAGACGCGGCCAGAGATGTCTTTTTAATAGCATCCGACACCGATTTTGCTGTCAAGAGACGCGTTCGCCAAAAGGGTGCAGAGCAATATCGTCGCTTAGCGGAAAAGCGGGACAGGGTAATCGTGCGCGAAGGCGACGTAAAAGCCTTAGTCAATCTGCACGACTATCTCGACACGGGTTTGTTTTTGGACCATCGGCCCTTGCGGACCTGGCTTGGCCAGGAGGCAAAAGGCAAGCACTTCCTCAATTTGTTCAGCTACACCGGAGTGGCAACGCTCCATGCTGCTGTAGGTGGCGCCACGACCAGCACCAGTGTTGACAGCTCGGCGACCTATCTCGAGTGGTTTCAGGCGAACCTGGCGCTCAATGGTCTGTCGGATCGCCAGCATCGAAGTGTGAGGGCTGATGTTCGCACGTGGTTGGAGCAGGACGAGCGTCTATACGACCTGATCATGGTGGACCCGCCGTCTTTCTCGAATTCCAAAGGGGCGGCAGACTTTGATGTGCAGCGGGAGCATCTGTCGTTGCTTGAGCTCGCCATGGCGCGCTTGAGCAAAGAGGGCGTTCTGTATTTTTCGACTAATTACCGACGGTTCGAGCTGGATCCGGCCGTGGCGGATATCTCTCAGGTTATGGATGTTTCTCAGGAATCCATTCCGATGGATTTCTCTCGCAATCAGCGGATCCATCGCTGCTGGCGACTCACACATCGGTAAGCTAATCGTGCCCTCCATAATAGTCTGCTGACTTCGGGTGCCGGTCATGCAGGCCGCTCGCCTGCAGGCCGCAACTCCTTTCTCTGCCTTGCTTCGGTGCTATACTCCGCGCCTTTTTTGACACTCGGGATCGTTGCGGCGCAGCGTATGCTGTTGGCCGATTCCCGTGATTGATTTGTTAGCGAGAAATATGGCGTCATGGCAAAAACCCTCTACGACAAACTCTGGGATGCCCATCTGGTCGAGCAGCGTGAAGATGGCACTGCGCTGATCTATATCGACCGTCATCTCCTGCATGAGGTGACTTCGCCTCAGGCGTTCGAAGGGCTCGCACTGGCGGAGCGCGGTTTGTGGCGAAAAAACGCCAATCTGGCTGTCCCGGACCACAACGTTTCTACGGTAAAAAGCGAGAGAGACGCTGGCCTGAATGGGCTGCCAGATGCGGTATCTCGGGTTCAGCTGCAGACCCTGGATGACAACTGTGAGGCCTTTGATGTGGTTGAAATACCCCTCGATGACGCGCGTCAGGGGATCGTTCACGTCATGGGACCCGAGCAGGGTGCGGTGTTGCCCGGCATGACCGTCGTGTGTGGTGACTCCCACACCTCTACGCACGGTGCTGCCGGTGCCTTGGCCCACGGTATTGGTACGTCTGAGGTTGAGCACGTTTTGGCGACCCAGTGCTTGATCCAGAGAAAAATGAAGAACTTCCGCGTCGAGGTGACCGGCGAGTTGGTTGCGGGTGTGACGGCAAAGGATGTCGCGCTGGCGGTCATCGGGCAGATTGGCACTGCCGGTGGCACGGGTTTCGCGATTGAGTTCTGTGGCGCCGCGATTCAGTCCCTCAGTATGGAGGGGCGTATGACGCTTTGTAATATGGCGATAGAGGCCGGCGCCCGCTGTGGACTGGTGGCGGTCGACGATGTGACTCTGGATTATTTTCGTGACAAGCCACTGGCGCCCAAAGGTGCTGATTGGCATGCCGCTGAGGCATGGTGGCGAACGCTGTACAGTGATGATGGCGCGGCTTTTGATCGGAGTATCGTGATCGATGGCGCTGCGATCGAGCCTCATGTCACTTGGGGGACTTCCCCGGAGATGGTCGCCTCAGTCAATGGACAGGTGCCTTTTATGGCCGATATGTCGGACGAGACCGCTCGAATCGGGTTGTCCAGAGCGCTCGAATACATGGGTCTGACTGAAGGGATGCCGATCTCGGATATACAGCCCGACGCCATATTTATTGGGTCTTGCACCAATTCGAGAATAGAGGATCTCAGGGCCGCGGCGCAGGTGCTGGAGGGTCGCAAGCTCGCCCCCTCTATTCGAAAGGCTCTGGTGGTGCCGGGGTCCGGGCTGGTGAAGGCCCAGGCGGAAGCGGAGGGGCTAGATCGTATTTTTATCGATGCCGGGATGGAGTGGCGTGAACCGGGTTGCTCCATGTGCCTGGCGATGAACGCCGATCGTCTGCTCCCGGGTGAACGATGCGCGAGTACCTCCAACCGTAATTTCGAAGGGCGTCAGGGTAGTGGTGGTAGAACGCATCTTGTCAGTCCCGCTATGGCGGCAGCTGCAGCGGTGGCAGGGCGTTTTGTATCGGTGGCAGAGGCGACCAAAGACGCGGGGGGTGCAGCATGAAGCCTTTTAACGTTCATCAAGGTCTCGTTGCTCCAATGGACCGCGCCAACGTCGACACCGATTTGATGATCCCGAAACAGTTTTTGAAGTCGATCAAGCGTTCTGGCTTTGGCCCCAATCTTTTTGATGACTTGCGATACCTCGATGAGGGCGTGCCCGACGCCGATAACAGTCAGAGGCCTCTCAATCCTGAGTTTCCGCTGAACATGCCCCGTTATGAGGGGGCGTCGATTCTTCTTGCCCGCGAGAACTTTGGTTGTGGATCGAGTCGGGAGCATGCGGCGTGGGCGATGGAGGACTTCGGTTTTCGCGTTGTGATCGCACCCAGCTTTGCAGATATTTTTCGTTCCAACGCCCTGAAAAACGGCATCTTACCTGTCGGCTTGTCTGCCGCTCAGGTGGATACGCTGTTTGAGGCGCTTTACGCCGAGGTCGGCTATAGCCTGACTATTGATCTAGAGGCCTGCACCGTTTCCTTGCCTGACGGAGAAGAGTGGGCTTTCGAGGTGGATGCGTTCCGTCGAGACTGCCTGTTGAAAGGGCTTGATGATATCGGCATCACCCTTGAGCGGGCAGAGGTCATCACAACCTTTGAGCAGCAACACCGAGAGCGCTACCCATGGATTTTCAAGGACATCGCGCTGTGACACGTAACGTTCTGCTGCTACCCGGAGACGGTATCGGACCAGAGGTGATGTCCGAGGCAAGGCGTGTGCTGGAGGCGGCCAGTGAGCAGTTTTCTCTAGAGCTGATATTCACCGAGGGCAATCTCGGTGGGGTCGCCATCGATCGTGAAGGGCAAGCGTATCCCGAATCAACCCGGTCCTTGGCGTACGAGGCCGATGCGATTTTGCTCGGTGCCGTGGGCGGTCCAAAATGGGATGCATTGCCGGCCGGTGAGCGCCCTGAGCGGGGACTGCTGGCGATTCGGTCAGACCTCGATTTGTTCTGTAATTACCGCCCGGCACTGCTTTTTCCCGAATTGGCAGCCGCCTCAAGCCTGCGCCCCGAGCTGGTGTCTGGCCTCGATATCCTTATTGTCCGCGAGTTGACCGGCGGGATTTATTTCGGCGAGCCTCGAGGGATTACCGCCAACGCCGATGGACTCCGCGAAGGTTTCAATACAGACCGGTACAACGAGGCAGAAATCCGCCGCATTGGGCGTCTCGCCTTTGAAGCTGCCGGGCGCCGCAATGGGCGTCTGTGCTCAGTGGATAAGGCGAATGTGCTCGAAGTGACCATGCTGTGGCGAGAGACCATGGAAGCTTTGAGCGCTGAGTACCCAGACGTCTCGCTGTCCCACATGTATGTCGTCAACGCAGCGATGCAGCTGGTTAAGGAGCCGAAGCAGTTTGACGTTCTGGTGACGGGCAACCTATTTGGTGACATTTTGTCTGATATCGCAGCCATGCTCACCGGCTCGATTGGTATGTTGCCGTCCGCATCGCTCAACGCCGAATCGAGAGGTCTGTATGAGCCGGTACACGGTTCAGCACCCGACATTGCAGGCCTGGACAAAGCCAACCCTCTGGCGACCATTTTGTCTGCGGCGATGGCGTTGCGTTATTCGCTGAATGCGTCGGAGGCTGCTGATGCCATTGAGCGGGCCGTCGCGTCGGTGTTGGCCCAAGGTCTGACCACTGCCGATTTAGTGGCGGATGATCCAAAAGCCTCGCCCCTAGGGACGCGGGCGATGGGCGACGCGGTCGTGTCTGCCCTGCAAGCTCAGTGAATCAGGAGTCCAGATGAAGCCCGTAAATGTAGCCGTTGTAGGCGCCACCGGAGCGGTCGGTGAGGCGATGATTGAGATTCTTGAATCGCGAGAGTTTCCGGTCGATACGTTATTCCCGCTGGCATCAAGTCGCTCGGTCGGGAAGTCGGTGCAATTTCGTGGCAAGCACCACAGTGTTCAGGACCTTAGTACCTTTGATTTTTCTCAGACGCCGATCGGCTTGTTTTCCGCCGGCGGCGACATCAGTGCCGAGTTTGCGCCCATTGCGGCGGCGGCTGGGTGCGTGGTGATTGATAACACCTCGCACTTCAGGCGCGATCCCGATATTCCGCTGGTGATTCCCGAGGTGAATCGGCAGGCGATAGAGGGATATAAGAAGCGGGGCATTATCGCCAACCCAAATTGCTCCACCATCGGCATGCTGGTTGCTTTAAAGCCCCTGTATGACGCAGTCGGCATTGAGCGAATCAATGTTGCCACCTATCAGGCGGTGAGTGGCACAGGCAAGGCAGCTATAGAAGAGCTGGCAGGCCAAACAGCGCGGTTACTCAATGGCAAGGCGCCCGAGCCTGCGGTGTACCCCAAGCAAATTGCTTTTAATGCGTTGCCGCATATAGACCAATTTCAGGATAACGGCTACACGCGTGAAGAGATGAAAATGGTGTGGGAGACGCAGAAAATTCTGGATGACCCGGACATTTTGGTGAATCCCACTTGCGTTCGGGTGCCCGTGTTCTTCGGACATGCCGAAGCTGTGCACATTGAGACTGGCGAGCCGATTACCGCAGAAAGCGCGCTAGCACTGCTTGAGGCGGCCGAGGGCGTCACGGTGCTGGATAAGCATGAGGACGGCGGCTATCCCACGCCCGTGACCGAGGCAGCCGGTGCAGACCCGGTATTTGTGGGCAGGGTTCGTGCAGATATTTCACATCCAAGAGGCTTGAATCTTTGGGTGGTGGCTGACAACGTACGTAAAGGAGCCGCTCTGAACAGTGTGCAGATCGCAGAAGTGTTGCTGTCCGAGTATCTCTGATTAGTTTCGTGACGTTGGGCCTTGTTGTAAGGCACGCCAAGGAGTGGCGGCTGGGGCCCGTGATAGCCAGACCACAGGAAGGTAAAGGCGACAAGCCCATGAAAATACATCCCACATTAGCCGTCGGGGTCTTAGCGGCGGCAGCAGTACCTCACCATAGCTGGGCCTTGGGGCTTGGCGAAATAACGCTCTTTTCTTACCTCAATGAGCCCTTCAGGGCCGAGGTTGAATTGCTGGAGTCAGACGCACTCTCCGACAGCGATGTTCATGTAGACCTGGCTTCTGACGCTGAGTTTGAGCGTTTGGGCGTCTCGCGCGAATTTTTCCTCACCCGAATCGATTTCGAGATTGAGTCAGATGAATCCGGGAGGCATATTGTGCTGACGACAGAGGCGCCGTTGCGCGAGCCTTACCTCGACTTCGTCATTGAAGCCCGTTGGCCGGATGGTCGCTTATTGCGCGAATACACCGTGTTAATCGACTTGCCCCCAAGGCAGAACGTTTCAGCAACGGCAGGAGCCGGCTCGGACAGCGGCGTCACTGCCACAGAATCCGCTCGGTCTGATGTGGCTGATGTGGCGAGTGAAGCGCCTGCGCCGCGAGAATACGATACGGGTGTGTCGCCGCGACCGTCCCCCGGTGCCGAATATCTGGTTACCAGCAATGACACGCTTTGGCGGATCGCGTCTGAGGGTGCTGCGGAAGGGGTCTCGGTCGAGCAGACCATGCTGGAGATTGTTGCGGCGAACCCGGCAGCCTTCCAGGGCGGCAACATTAATGGCCTGAAATCGGGTTATGTGTTGAGGATCCCCGGTCCCGAAGACATTCGGGTCGATCTTGCCACCGCACTTGACGAGGTGGCGATACAGAATGACGAATGGCGGCAAGTTATATCGAGGGCGGCTCAAGGCTTAACGCTGGTGGCCGATAGCGGAGCGGAGGATGCGGGCGAGGCGGCTGAGTTAGAGATAGCGGGTGATGCCGCAATTGGCGCTCCGATTGAGGATGTTGTTGACGGTAGTTCAGGTAGCGACGCTCCGGTGCCATCAACTGCCACGGCTAGTAATGCTGAGTTAGACGCGTTGGCCGCGACGGTGACTCGCCTCGAGTCGAACCTTCTGAGTTTGGAGGCGCGGCTGGCCGAGCGAGACAAGGAGCTAGCGGCTTTGCGTGCCGCTCTGGCTTCGCAGCCAGCGGCCGCGCCTGTGTCGAAGCGCCAGTCGCTGCCGCTTTGGCCCTTCCTGGCAGGCCTGTTCGCTTTGATAGCTGGTGTGGGCGCCATCATCTGGCGTCGTCGTCGTGAAATAACGGACGGTGCGGCGGAGCACGAGCGTGCTGAGCCCAGTGTCTCGCTGCCGGGTGATGAGGAGGCGGCGACGGCCCGCTTGTCAGACCCTCAAATCATGGCCTCAAAAGCGGTTGAAGAGGCTCAGATCTATATTGCTTATGGACGAACTGATCAGGCGGTCGAGGTGCTGAGTGACGCGCTCGCTGAGGGCTTATCTTCGCCGACGCTGAATATGTGCTTGCTTGAGTGCTATGTGGAGCTGGAGCAGTTTGCTGAGGCGGGCGCATTGTTGACCAGGCTTGAGCAATCCGAGAGCCCTGAATTGCTCTCACGGGCCAGACAAATGTTGCTCGATGCAGGGGTGGCGCTCACGCCCAGCGTTAAGAGCGAGGTGGACTCGAGTCAGGATGAGGTGGTCGCCGAATCGGAGGAGACCTCCGTTTTAAGTGAGTTCTCTTTTTCTACTGATCCCGCATTCGATCTACAGGATGAAGCGCTTCCCGAAGCTGAGATCAGTGTAGGCGAGCGAGACGTATTCGCGGCTCAGGACCTCATCGAAGACGACGCGCTAGCAGAGGGAGCCTCAATTGACATACCTGCGGAGCCTTTAGTAGAGCCCGAAACATCACCTGCGGAACCGAGTGGAGCATCCGAGAAAGAACAGGGGCTCCAGTTGACGCCGCTTGAGGTAGATGCGGCTGACCCCGCGGAAGAGGTGACGGCAGATTTTTCTGATGCCGACCAATCTGAGGGCGACGACAGCAGCGCGTCATTCGGGTCAGGTCTCAGTCTTGAGCCACTGGAGGGAGACGCAGATTCACCCAGCGAAGATCCCGCGGAGGCGGCTAGCGCCGATGAGTCGATCTATGGTGCAGAAACCGATCCGATCGATAGCAAGCTGGATCTTGCGCGTGCTTACATCGATATGGCGGACGAGGATGGTGCCAGGCCTGTTCTGATGGACGTGATCAAGGAGGGCGATCTGGCGCAGCAGGCGGAGGCACGAGAGTTACTGCTACGTTTAGAGGCATCGTGATTCATTGAGGTTCTCTGATTCACCCCTTGCTCCGGGTAGCCGCGTTGCGGCGAGGATTGAATACCACGGAGGGCACTATCACGGCTGGCAGGCTCAGCCTCATCTGAGTGTTCCCACGGTGCAGGAGGCGCTTGAGGCAGCGCTCGGTGAAGTTGCCGGCGAGCCGATTAGAACCACCTGCGCGGGGCGGACTGATACCGGTGTGCACGGCTTTGCTCAGGTCGTGCATTTCGACGACCCGGCTGGCAGGAGCCTCAAGGCATGGGTGATGGGCACAAACCGACACCTGCCCGACGACGTCAGGGTCCATTGGGCCAAGGACGTTGGAGAAAGCTTCCATGCGCGGTTTAGCGCCACCGCAAGGCGATATCGCTACGTCATTTGCAATAGCCCTATTCGGCCCGCGCTGCTCACTGGTGCGGTGAGCTGGTGGCGACATTCACTCGATCTCAATCTGATGAACCAGGCGGCAGCCTGCCTGCTTGGTGAGAAAGATTTCAGCGCCTTTCGCGCCGCTTCCTGCCAGGCCGCCTCACCGAATCGTTGCGTGACTTCTTGCGATGTCAATCGCCGCGGGGATTTTGTGATTGTCGATATCTCCGCCAACGCTTTTCTGCATCACATGGTGCGCAATATTGTGGGGTCACTGCTGAGTGTCGGGTCACAATCACACTCAGTTGAGTGGTTTGAGCAGGTGCTGGAGGGCCGTGATCGCACGCAGGCTGCTGAAACCGCACCTGCCGATGGGCTGTATCTGGTCTCTGTCACCTACCCCGATGAGTTTTGCTTGCCTGCGACCCCCGAAGGTCCAACCCTCCTCGAAGCCAGACTTTGAGGCCGTCGATACTGCTAGAATAGGCGTTTGATAGCCGGGGACAGGCTGTGCGCATCAAAATATGCGGCATTACAAGGCCCGAAGATGCGGAGCTTGCTCTGAAACTGGGAGCAGACACGATCGGGTGTGTTTTTCACCCCGGTAGCGTCAGAGCGGTCAGTGAACGAGTCGCCAGTGACATCCGCAGTGTGGTCGATGCTGCCGCGACGATGGTGGGCCTGTTTGTCGACCCGGAATCGGCGACAGTTGAGGCCCTGCTAGAGAGTGTTGAATTGGATGTGCTGCAGTTTCATGGTTCTGAGGCCCCCGAGTTCTGCGAGCGATTTGCTCGACCCTATCTGAAGGCTGTGGCCATGACGGGCGGGGTCGATCTGCCCGCGGTCGAGGAAGTCTACAGCAGCAGCGTCGGGCTGGTGCTCGACAGTGCTCATGGTGGTCAGTTTGGGGGGACAGGGCAGCCCTTCAACTGGGACTGGGTGGGGCAAGGGCTCGAGCATCGGGTGATGCTGGCCGGTGGACTCACCGCCGACAATGTCGTTGAGGCAGTCACGCGAGTTCAACCCGCGGCGGTGGACGTCAGTAGTGGCGTAGAAACGGAAGAAAAAGGAATTAAGGACGAGGACCGCATGAGAGCCTTCATTGAAGCCGCTCAATCGGTCATGACGACTGGTGGATTATGAATAGTGAAGTGACCCCTGAATTATTTGCGTCGATGCCTGATGCGGATGGCCGTTTTGGTTGTTTTGGTGGCAAATTTGTCGCCGAGACCCTGATGTCAGCGCTGGTGGATCTTGAAGCGCTTTACAGCCGATTGAGAGACGACGCTGCTTTTCAGCAGGAATTCGACCAGGATCTGGCCCATTACGTCGGTCGGCCGTCACCGCTATACGAGGCGTCCCGCTTGTCTGACGCCATTGGCGGTGGACGAATTCTGTTGAAACGCGAAGACCTCAATCACACGGGCGCCCATAAAGTGAACAACACTATTGGGCAGGCGCTGCTCGCCAAATATATGGGTAAGAAACGCGTGATTGCCGAGACCGGCGCAGGTCAGCACGGCGTAGCCAGTGCAACGGTTGCGGCGCGTCTTGGGCTTGAGTGTCACGTTTTCATGGGTGAAGAGGATATTCGTCGGCAATCGCTGAATGTGTATCGCATGAAGCTGCTTGGTGCCCAGGTTGTCTCTGTGACATCGGGGTCGCGCACGCTCAAAGATGCCATGAACGAAGCCATGAGGGATTGGGTCACCAACGTCGACGACACGTTTTACATTATCGGCACCGTTGCCGGGCCGCATCCCTATCCCATGCTTGTGCGGGACTTTCAGAGCGTGATTGGCCGTGAGGCGCGAGCCCAGTGCTTGGCGCAGTACGGTAAGTTACCCGATGCTTTGGTGGCCTGTGTCGGAGGGGGATCGAACGCGATTGGTCTCTTTCATCCGTTCCTGCAGGATCAAGAAGTCGCAATGTATGGTGTTGAAGCAGGGGGCAAGGGCCTTGATACAGGCGAGCACGCGGCGCCTTTGTCGGTGGGCACTCCTGGCGTACTGCACGGCAATCGGACTTACCTGATGCAGGACGAGGACGGCCAGATTTTGGAGACGCATTCGGTCTCGGCGGGATTGGATTATCCAGGCGTTGGCCCGGAGCACGCGTGGCTCAAAGATATTGGTCGGGTGCAGTATGTCGCAGCCAATGACGATGAATCGCTGGCGGCGTTTCATCGGCTCACTCGGGTTGAAGGCATCATGCCTGCGCTTGAAACGGCCCATGCCATGGCTCATGCGGAGAAACTGGCCGCGGAAATGTCATCGGATCAGCATATCGTCGTGAATCTCTCTGGGCGTGGCGACAAAGATATTCTGACGGTTGCGGCCCTCGACGGTATCGAGGTTTGAGTCTGATATGAGTCGTTTGAGCTCCGTATTCAGTGACCTCCGGAAGCAAAACCAAAAAGGCCTGATTCCCTACGTTGTGGCTGGCGATCCGAGTCCCGAGGGCACGGTCGCGTTACTGCACAGTCTGGTTGAGGCTGGCGCTGACGTGCTCGAAGTCGGGGTGCCTTTTTCTGACCCGATGTCTGAAGGGCCGGTGATTCAGCAAGGCCACGAGCGAGCGCTGGCAAATGGCATGAGTTTGCAGCAGGTGCTGGAGATGGTGACCGCGTTCCGGCGTGACAATGACACTACGCCAATCGTGATGATGGGCTATGCCAACCCGATAGAACGCTTTGGTTACGATGCGTTTGCCAAGGCCTGTGCTGAGGCGGGTGTTGACGGCCTCATCACAGTGGATTTGCCCCCCGAAGAAGTCGGCGCCATTGACGGTGCGCTGCAGTCCGTTGGCCTCGATAATATCTTTTTGATCTCACCAACCACCCCCGAGGCCAGGGTAGAGACCATTGTTGAGCGAGCGCGGGGCTTCATCTACTACGTGGCCGTCAAGGGCGTAACAGGTTCCGGGCAGTTGGATACCGAGGAGGTGGCCCGAAGAGTGTCTCTCATCCGGGAGAAGACGGCGCTTCCGATTGCGGTGGGTTTTGGTATCAAAGATGCCGCCAGTGCGAGTGCGGTGGCGGCCTCGGCTGATGCGGTGGTGGTCGGTAGCGCGCTCATTGCTGAAATGGAGCAAAAAGCCCGCTCTGCAGAGGCTCTGGAAGAGATCCAGATCCACGGCGCCGCGGTAAAACTGCTACAAAGTATCCGCGCGGGTGTGGACTCTTCACCTTCATAGAAAAACGCCACCCTCGTATACTCTGCCGTTTCCGCGTTGGGGGATCCCATGAGTTGGATTGACAAAATCCTGCCGTCCGGCGTCAACAAAGATGAGAGCGCAAACCGCACCAGCGTCCCAGAGGGTCTCTGGAAAAAGTGCGTGAAATGCGACGCGATCCTCTACAAGCCCGATCTGGAAAGAAATGCCGAGGTGTGCCCGAAGTGTGACCATCACATGCGCATTGGCGCGCGCCGTCGTCTTGAGCTATGTCTCGACCGAGGCGCGACGGAGCTGTTTGCGGATCTGGAGCCCGTCGATCACCTCAAATTTAAAGACAAGCGTAAATATCGCGATCGTTTGACGGCTGCTCAGCGCAGCACAGGCGAAAAAGATGCTTTGATCGCCATGCGAGGTAGTATTCTCGGTGTCGAGGTGGTAACGCTGGCTTTCGAGTTCGATTTTCACGGCGGCTCAATGGGCTACGCAGTGGGAGAAAAGTTCACCCGCGCTGCAACAGTCGCGCTCGAAGAAGGGCTTCCCCTGATTTGCTTCTCAGCGTCGGGGGGTGCCCGGATGCAGGAAGCATTGATTTCGCTGATGCAGATGGCCAAGACATCGGCGGTGATAGAGCGCCTAAAAGGACAAGGCACGCCCTATATTTCGGTGTTGACCGACCCCATTTACGGAGGCGTGTCCGCATCTTTGGCGCTGTTGGGTGATATTAATATCGCAGAGCCCGACGCACGGGCCGGTTTCGCTGGTCCCAACATCATTGAGCAAACTATTCGCCAGAAACTCCCCAAGGGTTTTCAGCGCAGTGAGTTTTTGCTCGAGCATGGTGCAATCGACATGATCGTCCATCGCAATGATATGCGGGAGACGCTTTCTCGGGTGCTTGCCAAGCTCACCGATCTCTCGGCGCCGGGGCAGCCTGCGCCGGTTCTTGAGGGTGAGGTGATCGAAGCTGATGGAGGCAACTCCTAGCCGTCACATGGCTCCCTTATCCCTGAGTGGATGGCTGCAACGCCTGGAATCGCAGCACCCGGTTGAAATCGATCTAGGGCTGGATCGGGTTTCTGCTGTTGCTGATAAGCTGGGATTACTCTCCTCGCCACCGACAACGCTGACCGTCGCCGGTACCAACGGCAAAGGCAGCGTGGTCGCGGTGGCCTCCGCCTTGCTTGAGCGATCCGGGCTACAAGTCGGCCGCTATACATCCCCCCATCTGAATCGCTTCAATGAGCGCATCTGTATCAACGGTGTTGAGGCGTCCGATGAAGATCTAGTCCTGGCTTTTGATGTGATTGAGCAGGCGAGGGGCGCGATTAGCCTCACCTACTTTGAAGCGGCAACCTTGGCAGCTTTGTGGATCTTCCGGCAACGCACAGTTGATGTTCAGGTGCTAGAGGTGGGTCTGGGGGGTAGGCTGGACGCGGTGAATATTCTCGACGCTGATGTCAGCGTCATCACCAGTATTGGCCTCGATCATATGGATTGGCTGGGAGATGATCGCGAGCAAATCGCGATTGAAAAAGCTGGAGTGGCCAGAGCCCAGAGACCTTGTGTTGTTGCAGAGGGCGAGCCACCCCGGTCACTTATGGCGTCGCTTGATGAGCGGGGCGCCGCGAACTACATGGTTAACCGCGACTGGCGTATTGCCAATGGTGTGGTGCAGCTGGCATCCGGTAACACTTTTCGGTTACCAGATATCGAAGGGCTTCTCGCGCAGAATATTGGCGCGGCTATACAGGCGCTCGAGGCCGGGCAGTTTTGCACGCTGAGTCAGGATCTGCTGGACCAGATATCCGGACTCTCTTTGCCGGGAAGGCTGAGTCTCCATCATCTGGGCTCTTTAGAGGTAATACTGGACGTGGCGCACAATGTCGAAGCAGTAGCGCAACTGGTGGAGTTTTTGGTTCACCGCCCTGTTTCAGGCAAGACGATTGCCCTGTTTGGCGTCATGGGGGACAAGCCCATCCGTGATATGATCGATGCCTGCGAATCGGTGTTCGACGAATGGAACCTGATAGACCTGAGCCACGTGCCGCGTGCCATGGATCCTGATCGCCTTGCGCAAATGTTGAAGCCCAAAGAGCGGGTTGGCGCGCAGGGTAGCTTCGCTGATCTTTGGGGCCCTGTTCTGGCCCGCAGTGGCGCAGGGGACCGCATTGTGGTGTTTGGTTCATTTTTTTCGGTAGGTGAGGCAACCCAATTGCTTGCTGGGCAACAGGATGATGGGAGCGGGGCTCGGTGAATCCACTGTTGAAGCAGCGTCTCGTTGGAGCGCTGGTGCTGGTGGCCCTCGGGGTCGTGTTCTGGCCGCTGATCTTTGTGACACCTGAAAACCGTGAGCCGCTGGTGTTGCAACCGATGTCTCAGCGACCGGTGATCGATCAAACGCCCATCTCCGAGCCCGAGAGCTACGAGTCTTCTGTAGCGCCCACATTGCCCGCGACGCCAGAGAATCCGCAAATTGTGCAGGATGCAGCAGACGCCAGTACTCAAACTATGGCTGAGGCGCGCGCGCTAGCATCGCTTCCCAGCAGAGAATCTGTCGCCGCCCCGCAACCCAGAGCCGCCGCTCCTTCGGCAGACCCGCTGATTGATGATGACGGATTTGCGGTGTTCTATGTGTTGCAAGTGGCGACTGTAGGCTCTTCGGACAGGGCTGAGGAGATCGTTGAAGGGCTTCGCGCGCGCGGCTACAAGGCATTTTCAAAGCGGTATGTGAGAGTGGACGACGAACTGTACCGGGTGCAGATTGGCCCCAATGCCGAGCGTGACCCGTTGCTGAAAATGAAGCCAGAGATTGATCAGGCATTGAACGTCGATTCACAGATCCTGAGATACGAGCAGTAGCGTGGCGGATCTGCTCGATCAAGTCGTGTCGTTGATCAATGCATTCAATGTATTCGATTGGCTGATCCTTCTGATATGGATTGTCTCCTCGATCTATGGCGTGGCGCGTGGTTTTGCCCGTGAGGCGCTGTCAATTCTGGGCTGGGTGAGCGCTTTTCTGTTGGCGAATATGCTGGCCGACTCGGTAGCTGATCTCGGGCAACATGTCATTGACGAACCGACTACCCGCTATCTGCTGGGCTGGGTACTGACATTTGTCGCAGTGTTACTCATGTTTGGTGTTATCGCGGCGTTTTTGTCTAAACAAATGCGACAACCCGGTTTTAACATTGGCAACCGATTGCTGGGCGGTATTTTTGGTCTGCTGAGAGGGGTGATCATTGTTGCGGCAATCAGTATTCTCCTGCGCGCGGGTTTGCCTGACGGCAACGAGGATTTATTGGATTCGGCAGTGCTGATGGAGCCTGTAGAATGGGTCGCCGAGTGGATTGGCGCGAACTTTGACCGGGTCCTGGAGTCGGAGCCGACTGAGGCGGTGAAGGACACCATTGATTCTAGTGAGATGCTCTAAGGCCGGAGAGGCAATATGTGTGGACTGGTAGGGTTGGTCGCTGAGCGGGATGTCGCCGCGGACATCTACGATGCACTGACGATGCTTCAGCACCGCGGTCAGGATGCGGCTGGCATTATGACTTGCTCTGACGGCAAGCTGATGCAGCGCAAGGGCGAGGGCCTGGTGCGCGATGTTTTTCGGGCCAGTCATATGTCCCAGCTG
>Ga0163111_10001058_pt1 | contig 16693 bp, 10 predicted proteins | sample CRUFie1St18metaG_FD_109645 | JGI IMG/M metagenome (GOLD analysis project Ga0163111, IMG submission 109645) | Marine microbial communities from the Costa Rica Dome - CRUD Field 142mm St18 metaG | ecosystem: Environmental > Aquatic > Marine > Oceanic > Photic zone | place: Costa Rica: the Eastern...
AAGATTTGAGATTCAAAACTATCCATAGTATTTATAATCAATCTTTTATCGATTTGAATGAAATTTACAGCTAAATGATTATTGATTAGCTCATGACTTGATAAAGGCATAGAAATGTTAAAAGAAAGTGAAACTGGTAAATGATCACTCATATAAAATAAAGCATCGGCAATTTCCTGACTTACCTGATTGTTAGTTCCCGAATTTATAGCTTGATTAAAATGATTACCATCTTGACCATCTGCAACATAAGAACCTGATATATATTGAATTCCTGAACTGCCACTGATAACATCATTTGAGGTAAATATAATATCAAACCGATCATCCATTCCTCCGTAAGCTCCTCCAGCAAAACCACCAGTAGCAGATCTAGTACTCTGAGTGTGAATATTTGCGTATGAACTATTATTATGCCAACTTCCCATTTGATTAATGGGATCAACTAAATCTAGGGACTGACCAAATAATATCTCTTGACAAGCGGGTTCTAAATAGTCATAAAAATTAAAGTCGCCACCAACAAATAAATTATTATTTCTATTATTATTAATTAGAAATTGCTTAAACGTTTCAGCTTCTTGCCTTCTCAATTCTTTATTTGTCTGACTGCTTCCTGCTTTTAAATGAATTGAATAAAAATAAATTAGATTGGTATCCCCTTGATTTGCAAGAGGTTTATAATATAATACGTACTCACTAATATCTCTAAGTTGTGTTGGGATTTGCTGTTGAGAGTATAATCCCATTTTATTTTGGTTGTAGAAAAGTAAATTATCAGTGTCAGGGCCATCAAAAAATAATGCACTTTGATAGTTATTTGATCCTCCAGCATTCAACACATTATTCTTAATTAGCGCTCCTCCATTAAAGGAAGTTAACTCATTTACTACAAATATATCTGGCTGAAGATAATCAAGAATTTTTTTTAGAGTATCCGTTCTACTGGGTTGTGAAGAGGGGAAATTTAATAAATTGTAATAAGTAACCTTAATCTCATTTTGAGAAATTATCGCAAAAAATAAAAAGTTAAAAAGGATGAAGATGACTGACTTCATAAAGCCTTTCTAACTAAAAACATATACACAGGAAAATGGTCACTGTAGCCACCCAAAAAGTTAGAACCACCATAAGTTCTGAAAGGGTAACCTTTATAATTTCCTTTTTGATTTTTTAAAAATGATTTATTATATACTACGGATTTATAAAAAGTGAAATCATCATAGTTTTTTTCGTTATCAATAAATGAAGGAGTAATAATAAATTGATCAAATAAATTCCATTGATCTCTGTAAGCTAAAGTTCCAATTCCTTTTTTATAATGATCGTACATAGTGTTATGCATTTGGTTATTTTTTAGAAATGTAGATCCACTAGCTTTTAAAAAGTCTGCAATACTAGGTGATATAGGGTCATCATTAAAATCTCCCATTATGATAACTTTTGCTTTTTTGTTAATTTGTTGCAAGGAGTCTACAATTGACTTGGATAACTTTGCAGCTGCTATTCGCTTAGGTCTACTTTTAGATTCCCCACCCCTTCTAGATGGCCAATGAATAACTATAATATGAATTTTTTCTCCTAATAATTCGCCAGAAACTACTAATTGATCTCTAGATCTAAACCTATCATTTCCTGGGATGGTAAATTTAACTGATTTACTAGAAGTTACTTTAAAATGTAAAGGATCATAAAGTAAGGCACAATCAATTCCTCTTGCATCAGGACCTTCATGATGTATAATTTGATAATTTTTGTTAGCAATTGTGCTTTGACTAACTAAATCTTCTAAAACTAATTTATTTTCAATTTCACACACTCCGATAATACTTGGTCCTAAAGGAGTTATTTCTTTTCCAATTGTATCTAAAACAAATGCTAAATTTTTCAACTTAAGTAGGTATTTTTCAGTATTAAATTTTTTAGAACCAAATGGTGTAAAATCCTCCTGAAGAATTTTATTGGTATCAGGATCAATAATTGTGTCAAAAAGATTTTCAAGATTGTAAAAAGCTATACATTCTAAGTTTAAATCCAATGATTTTTTATCTTGCGCCTGAATTATCTTAGAAAAAACAAGGAATATTAATAAAATTAGTTTGACTTTCAAATTAGCTATATTTTTAAATTACTTTTGGGTAAAAGTAATCAACTTAATTCATATTCAATATTTTAGTTTAAATGATTGTTAATTCAATAAAGTCTTTATCCATTTGCGCCATTTTCTTCATTTCAATGTTAGATATTAGGTCTCAGACTGATTCTACGTTTGTTACTGACAGTGTGAATAATATTATCCCTGTATTTACAACAACTGTAGATCTTCTTGATAATGAATTACAATCTCAAGATATTAGTGGGCTACTTCAATCATCTAGAGACGTTTATGTTAATCAGGCTGGTTTTAATTTTAGTGCAGCTAGATATAGATTAAGAGGATATAGCTCAGAAAACACAAGACTATTTATAAATGGCATACCGGTAAATGATCCGGAAAATGGATGGACAATTTGGAGTTATTGGGGTGGATTAAATGATGTTACAAGGTATCCCGAGACAAGTTTTGGAATTTCTAATTCTGCTGCAACCTTCGGAAGTGTTGGGGCTTATTCATTTATTTCTGCTCTTCCATCAGAAAAAAAAACTGGTGGTAGAATATCATATGCAGCTACAAATAGATCTTATAGAAATAGGGCCATGTATACCTACAACACTGGTCTTAATAATAAAGGATGGGGCTTTTTAATTAGTGGATCTTCTAGATGGTCAGACGAAGGTTATGTTCCTGGAACTTACTATAGTGCTGGAAGTTACTTACTGTCAATTGAGAAAAAAGTCAATAGTAAACATACTTTTAATATTATGGGATTTGGATCACCAACAGTTCAAGGAAGGCAAGGTATTGCTTTGCAAGAAGCATATGACTTAACAGGAGAAAATTTTTACAATCCTTATTGGGGTTACCAAACTCAAAGCGATGGAACTAAGAAAAAAAGAAATGCAAGAAATAGAGACAATCATAAGCCTTATATCACACTAGGGCATTACTGGAAAATTTCTGAAAAGCTAAATATTCAATCTAATTTATATGCCATAACTGGGAGAACAGCCAATTCCAATTTAAATTGGTTCAATGCAAATGACCCAAGACCTGATTACTATAAATATTTACCCAGTTATTATGTCAACAATCAAGGTAGTTTATCAGGCAATCAAGTCATAGAAAATCAAAATGAATACAATCAAATTTTACAAGGCTGGCAAGAAAATGACCCTGACATAACTCAACTTAATTGGGACTTAATGTATAATGCCAATTATAATAATTTATATACACAAAATAATATTGAGAATGGTACTATTAACGAAAATGGAGACTTGGTAAACTCTTTAACAGCAAGAAGGTCCAAATATGTTGTTGAGGAATATAGATTAGACCCCAGACATTTTGGCTTCAATAGTTTTGGCAAATTAACCATTAATGAAAATAGTGGTTTAAATTTTGGCCTGAGTATCAGTAATTATAAAAGCAAGAATTTCAGATTGATGAATGACTTGTTAGGAGGTGATTATTGGGTAGATATTGACCAATTTGCATTAAGAGATTTTGATGACCCTAACCTAGCACAAAATGATCTGCAAAATATCAATAACATTATCAAGGTCGGAGATATTTTTGGTTATAATTATGATATACACGTCAATAAAAATGAATTATTTAGTACTTACAGCTATAATAAAAAAAGAATAGAATCTTTTATCGGACTTAATTTATCTAATACTACTTTTTGGAGAAATGGAAAAATGCAAAATGGTAGATTTCCAAATCAATCTTTAGGTAATTCGGAAAAACAAACTTTTATCAATTATGGCTTAAAATTTGGTTTTTTATATAAAATTACTGGCAGACATTTATTGTCATTTAATGGAATGTATAAAACTGAAGCTCCTTACGTAAGAAATGCATATGTTTCTCCTAGAACAAGAGACCAATTAGTCCCCAACTTAAAATCTACCGAAATTATTTCCGGAGATCTTAATTATAATGTTCGACTACCTTTTTTAAAAGCAAGGTTAACGGGGTTTTATACACAAATTAATAATCAAACATGGGCTAGGTCTTTTTATCATGATGAATATAGAACCTTTGTTAATTATATGATGACTAATGTTGATCAGCTTTTTATGGGTATTGAACTCGGGTTTGAAAGTAATATTTCTTCTACTGTTCAATTAACAGGAGCTTTTACAATTGGTGATTATTTATATCAATCTAGACCTGTCGCCACTATTACAAGAGACAATTCTCAAGAAATTATTGCATTGGATAAAGTTGTTTATCTTAAAAATTTCAAAATTGGGGGAATGCCTCAGCAAGCCACTTCTGTTGGTTTGAAATATAATGCCCCAAAATACTGGTATGCTGGAATTAACTTCAATTATTTTGCAGATATCTATTTATCTCCTAATCCTGACAGAAGAACTTCTGAAGCTATTTCTGGCTATGCCGATGGCTTTCCCTATGTTAATGAAATAATAAATCAAACCAAGCTAAGTAACGGCAATGCTGTCAATCTATTCTGTGGTAAAAGCTGGAAGATTTATAAAAACAATAGTTATTTAAGATTAGGATTAAACGTCAATAACCTACTAGATAATATTTCTTTTAAAACAGGAGGATACGAACAACTTAGATACGATGCCTCTAATATTCAAAGGTTCCCAAACAAATATGGTTATATGTATGGAAGAACCTATTTTTTAATGATTAGTTATTTATATTAAAATGAAAAAAGTTAAAAACACTATTAAAATATTTTTTACCATTTGCTTATTATATTCTTGTAATAAAACTTATGATAATCCACCAATAAATGAGGTTCCAATTGGAAATATTATTTCAATAAGTGATTTAAAAGACATGTTTACAGGGTCTGCAACCGTTATAGATAGTAACTATAGTATTTTTGGAAACATAACTTGTGAAGAAACCAATGGAAACTTTTATAAAGAAGTTTTTATGCAAGATTTAAGTGGGGCTATTAAGTTAAAGTTGAAAGCATCCGGAGGCCTTTATATTGGAGATAGTATTAGAATAAATATTCAGGGAATAACTATGAGTGAGTATGGCGAACTTATACAACTAGAAAATGTAGATGTAGATCAACAAGTAGTAAAAATTGCAACAGAGAGGTTTATCACTCCATATGAAGCAACAATTCCTCAATTAAGTTTAAGTGAAGATCAAAGTAGATTAGTGAAGCTGAATGATGTAGAATTTTCCGAAATGGGTATGACTTATGCTGATGCAGTTAACCTTAGTACAGGTTCTAGACTACTATCAGATTGTAATGGAAATACAGTTTCAGTGAGAACTAGTGGCTATGCTAATTTTGCAGATGATACTTTACCTTCTGGAAATGGATCAATAGTTGGAATATTTACTATTTATAATTCTGAAAAACAATTTGTTATAAGAGATATTAATGAAGTTATGCTAGATTCTAGTAGATGTAATGCCGGTGGTGGTGGAACAGGAGGAAGTGGAGATTATTTATATAAAGACTTTGATGATGGTTCCTTAACTTCCGGGGGATGGAAAACTTTTTGGAGTGGTACCAACCCAAATATTGGTGAGTGGGAAATTCTTTTTGGAACTATTGCTAAAGCAAGTAACTATTCAAATAGCAATAACTATGCTTGTGAAAGTTGGTTAGTTTCTCCTAATATTGATTTGAGTAGTGCCACCTCTCCCTACTTAGTTTTTGATAATGTAACTAGATACGGTGGACCACAATTAGAACTTTTTATTTCTTCTAACTATGATGGAGTAAGTAATCCAGATGTTCAAGGAACTTGGTTTAATTTAACTAATTATGTTCCCAATTGGGATACTGACAACTTCGATTGGACCCTAGTCCCAAGTGGGAATACAGATCTTTCACAATTTATTGCACCCTCTGTGGCGATTGCTTATAAATACACAGGGACTAATTCAGATGGAGCAACCTGGGAAGTTGATAATATTATAATAAGAGAATAGTTTTACTTAATAATTCATTAGAATTTTTTCTGGATCTTTTCCTCCAAAGACTAATTCTTCTGGATTTTCTAATACCTCTTTTACTTTTACTAAAAATCCAACACTATCTTTTCCATCAATAATTCTATGATCATAAGAAAGGGCAACATACATAATAGGTCTAATTTCAACTTTTCCATTAACAGCAACTGGTCTCTGAACAATATTATGCATTCCTAAAATAGCAGATTGAGGTGGATTTATAATTGGTGTGCTTAACATAGAGCCAAAGACACCTCCATTAGTTATAGTAAATGTTCCTCCTGTTATTTCTTCAATAGCTATTTTACCATCTCTAGCCTTTATTGCTAATTCTTTAATTTTAGATTCAATTTGTAATAAGTTCATTTCTTCTGCATTTCTAAGAACTGGAACCATCAATCCTTTTTCTGTACTAACAGCAATTCCAATATCATTAAAATTATAAGAAATCATATGGTCTCCATCAATCATAGAATTAACTGTGGGAAATTCTTTTAAAGCTATAGTGCAAGCATGAGTGAAAAAAGACATAAAACCCAAACCAACCTTATATTTTTCTTTAAAATCTTCTTTGTATTTAGCTCTAAGATCCATAATTGGTTTCATATCAACTTCGTTAAAAGTGGTAAGCATGGCTGTTTCATTCTTAACAGTAACTAAGCGAGAAGCAATTTTTCTTCTCAGCATACTTAGCTTTCTAACTTCACTTTTTCTGTTACCTTCCTCAGGAAGACTGGCTAACAATTGAAGAATATCTTGTTTAGTAATTCTACCTCCTTTGCCTGTTCCTTCTATTTGCTCAGCCTGAATATTGTTTTCATCAATAATCTTTTTAGCTGCAACGCTCGGGTGTCCCGTAGCGTAGGTCTTTTGTTGATTATTTGAAGCGTGAACAGGTCCTGGATTTGGAACGGTAGCTTTTGGAGCTTTATCTTCTGAAGATTGATTTCCTTTTGGCTTAGAAGCTGAAGTGTCAATTAAGCAAACTATTTGTCCAACTGCTACTACATCACCTACTTCTGCCCTTAGTGATATTATTCCAGCTTGTTCAGCAGGAAGTTCAAGAGTTGCTTTATCAGAATCAACTTCTGCTATAGTTTGGTCTTTTTCAACATAATCACCATCTTCTACCATCCACTCAGCAATTTCAACTTCTGATATAGATTCTCCTGGTGATGGAACTTTCATTTCTAATACTGACATAATTTTATTTTTTAGAATATGACATTACTTTATTTATAATTTCTTGATGTCTTATTTCATGAACTTTAGGAGATCCTGAAGCAGGACTACCTGATTCATTTCGAGAAGAACATATGATATTTGATAATTTCCACTTTCTTAATATATAAGACCATGGCCCCATATTTTCAGGTTCTTCTTGAGCCCAAATAAAATGAGAGTCTTTTCCATATTTTTTTACAATCGATTTTAGTTGCTTTTCTGGAAAGGGATATAGTTGTTCTAGTCTGACAAAAGCTATATCATCTAAAGTATTTTTTTCATATTCCTCAATTAAGTCATAATAAAACTTACCAGAACATATCACTACTTTATTTATTTTAGAGGGGATGGCATTTGCATCATCAATTACTTCTTGAAAATTTCCATTAGACATTTCAGAAATTGAAGAAACAGCTCTAGGATATCTAAGTAGTTTTTTTGGAGTAAATACAATAAGTGGCTTTCTAAATGATCTTACCATTTGTCTTCTAAGTAAATGAAAATAGTTAGCTGGATTAGTACAATTGGTAACCTGAAAATTATCTTCTGCACAGAGTTGTAGAAATCTTTCAATTCTTGCTGAAGAATGTTCGGACCCCATGCCTTCATAACCATGAGGCAGCAACATTACTAATCCATTTGGTGTTCCCCATTTATCTTCAGCTGCACTTAAAAACTGATCAATTATGATTTGAGCTCCGTTAAAAAAATCTCCAAACTGGGCTTCCCAAATAGTTAAGCCTTTAGGGGTATTAAAAGCATATCCATAATCAAAACCTAATACAGCATATTCAGAAAGAAGTGAATTATAAATTTGAAACTTAGCTTGTTTTTTATTTAATAAATTCAATGGAATTACTTCTTCTTCATCATCCTCTGTTTTTACAACAGCATGCCTATGAGAAAATGTTCCCCTTTCAACATCCTGACCAGAAATTCTAACAGAATAACCTTCGTCCAATAAAGTAGCATAAGCAAGTAATTCACCCATTGCCCAGTCCAATTTATCGGACTTAATCATTTTCAATCTATCATCAAAAAGTTTGACTATTTTTCTGAAATATTTTTTACCTTCTGGGAGGTAGTTCAGCTTTTTTGCTAACTTAATTAATGTTTCTTTATTTACAGAAGTATCTGGAGAGGTTTGAAAGTCTTCAGAATTAGACTTTCTATAATCAGACCAAACGTCTTCCAAAAAGTTAGTGATTTTTGCTTTCTCTATTTGTTTGGCATCATTTAATCTTTCTTGAAGCATATCATCGAATTCTTTTTCCATTTGCATGCCTTCTTCTTCACTAACAACCTGCTCATCAATTAATCTTTTTAAATATATTTCTCTTGGATTAGGATGATTAGCAATTAACTTATATAGTTTTGGTTGGGTAAATTTTGGTTCGTCACCTTCATTATGACCATATTTTCTGTAGCAAAGTAGGTCCACAAAAACATCTCTAGAGTATTGCTGCCTGTATCTTAAAGCAATATCTAAAGTTTGTACAACTGCTTCTATATCATCGCCATTGACATGAAATACGGGACATAAGGTTGTTTTAGCAACATCCGTACAATAAGTACTTGATCTTGCATCTAAGTAATTAGTAGTAAAGCCTACTTGATTGTTAATAATAATATGTAATGTACCACCCGTTCTATATCCATCTAACTGTGCCATTTGTATTACTTCATACACAATTCCTTGTCCAGCTATAGCAGCATCACCATGAATTAAAATAGGTAAGATTTTCTTCTCATCACCATTTAACTCATGATCAAGTTTTGACCTTGTAATTCCTTCAACAACGGGATCAACAGCTTCTAAGTGAGAGGGGTTGGGTGATAAAGTAATTTTAACATCATTTCCATTATCTGTTTTCACTTCAGAAGTGATTCCTAAATGATATTTGACATCACCATCAAACAAAACTTCATCATCATATTCTTTCCCTTCAAATTCACTAAAAATCTTATCATATGTCTTATTAAAAATATTAGCCAATACATTTAATCTTCCTCTATGAGCCATTCCAACTACAAATTCCCTGAGTCCTAAATTTGATCCATTTTCAATTAAAACATCTAATGCTGGTATTAAAGACTCAGCTCCTTCAATCGAAAATCTTTTCTGACCAACAAACTTTTTTTGAAGGAATTGTTCAAAAACTGTTGCTTGATTTAATTTGTGTAGAATATGCTTTTTTTGTTCTACAGAAAATTGCGGTCTGTTTTTTAATTCAATATTCTTTCTAATCCACTCTACTCTTTCTGGATGTCGAATATATTGATATTCAATCCCAATAGATTGGCAATAAGTTTGTTCAAGATGAATAATTATTTCATTTAATGTGCAAGGTTCTAATCCTACTTGTTCACTTGCCTGAAAAACTGTTAGAAGGTCTGCTTCTTCTAGTCCATAATTCTTGATATCTAAAGTTGGATGGTATTTCCTTCTTTCTCTTACAGGATTAGTCTTTGTAAAAAGATGTCCTCGTGAACGATAATCATTGATTAAATTAATAACTCTAAACTCTTTTAAAACATTGCTTGGAATTTCATCAATATTTTCATAACTGAATTTGGCAAACTCATAGCCATCAAAAAATGTTCTCCAACTAGGTTCTACCAATCGCTTATCAACCAAATATCTTTGATGAAGCTCATCAACATAGTCTATATCTATACTATTTAAAAAAGAAAATTGATCCAATGCCATTTACAAACAAATATGCAAAATAATTAGGTTTATTAATAGTAGAAAAGAAGTTTCTTTTGGGAGACTTGAATAATAGTTAAAATGAAAAAATAAGTAAGTAATTAAAATTCATTACTCAACAAATTATTCGAATATCATTGATATATGTAATTTTAGGTTATGAAAATTTTAATTACTGGAGGCTCTGGAACTTTAGGTTCTGCTCTTACCCAAAAATTATTAAAAAACAATATCGAAGTTGTTCATTTAACGAGAGAAAAGAACTCAAAAAATGATGTTAAAAATTATTTATGGGACTGGTCAAAAAATGAAATTGATGAAAGTTGTTTAATTGGGGTAACCCACATAGTTCACTTGGCTGGAGCTGGAATTGCAGAGAAAGCTTGGACAAAAAGAAGAAAAAATATCATCGTCAAAAGTAGGGTTTTGACAGCAAGACTCCTTCTTTCAAAAATTAATGCTTTAGATCTAAACCTCTCCGCTTTTATATCTGCTTCGGCAGTGGGTTATTATGGTGCTCAAATAAGTGAGAAAACATTTATAGAAACGGATAAATCTTACGAAGACTTTATGGGAAATTGCTGTAAACAATGGGAAAATGCTGCAGACAAATTTAATCCTATAACAAGAGTATCAAAATTTAGACTTGGTGTTATACTAGATAAGAACTCTGGAGCCTTGTTCAAAATTGCTCGAATGGTTAAAAATAGAATTGGTTCACCTTTGGGAAATGGAAAACAATATATGCCATGGATTCATCTTGAAGACGCAGTTAATTTATTTTATTTTGCAATAATAAATAATGAAATTAAAGGAACTTTCAATGCTGTTTCTCAAGAAATCATTACCAATAAAGAATTAACATTTAAAATTGGAAAGGTTCTAAATAGAAAGATTTGGATGCCTAATGTTCCTAGTTTTGTTCTAAAATTTATTTATGGCGAAATGTCTGATACTATCTTAAAAGGGGTTAAAGTTTCTAATGAAAAAATAAAATCTTTAAACTTCAAGTTTAAATATGAAAAGGTTGATGAAGCTTTAAGAGCAATATATTCTTAAAATTTTCTTTGCATAAGAGCCAATGAAAATTCTTTTATTAGATTTTTTTTATCTTCTGAAATACTAATTTGATTAACACAATCGATGGCCTTTTCATAATATTCATCCTTAGACTGAACTGCTAATTTTAATATATTATATTTCTTATAATACTCTTTTATTTTATAAACTTTTGAATTACCATTGATTACTTTATCTTCTAAAGTTTGATAAATGATTTTTTTATCTTCTGAGGATGAATTTTTTAATAGCTCTACTAAAAGTATTGTTTTCTTCTTCTCAATTATATCTCCTCCAACTTGTTTTCCAAAATAATCTTCGTTTGGATAGACATCTAAAATATCATCATGGATTTGAAATGCAGTACCTAAATTAAGGCCATAGTTATATAGAAGGTTGGCATCCTTAGAATCTGCACCACCAATTATAGCTCCAATTTTTAAAGCACAAGCTACTAAAACAGATGTTTTAAGTTGTATCATCTTTACATAATCAGAAAGTGAAATATCATTTTTATTTTCAAATTCCATATCTAAAGATTGTCCTTCACAAACTTCAATAGCTGTTTGCTGAAATAGTTCGTGAATTTCTGGAGACTGAGAAGATGAAGTAGATAATAATTTATTGACTAAGGCATACAGTAAATCTCCTGAAAGAATGGCATTGTTAATATTCCATTTATTATGAACAGATTGTTGATTTCTTCTGAGAGGAGCATGATCCATTATATCATCATGAATCAATGTGAAATTATGAAATAACTCTATAGCTATAGCCTCATTTATAGACAATAGCGGCTTTTCACAAAATAAATCTGTAGATAAAAGTGTGAGTGAAGGTCTGAATCTTTTTCCACCAAGATTTATTATATATTTTATAGGTTCATATATTGGTAAGGGAGGTAGTTTTTGACTGAAAAACTTAAGTTCTTTGTCAATAATTTTTTTATAATGAAGTAGCATTGGTAACCTTTAGTCAATTAAACTCATTAAATAATTTCCATACCCACTTTTTAAAAGAGGAATGGCCAGTTCTTTTAATTTTTCACTATTTATAAAACCATTAGAATAAGCTACAGCTTCAATACACCCCACTCCAAAACCTTGCCTTTCTTCGATTGTTTGGACAAAGTTAGAAGCTTGTATCAAAGATCTAAAAGTACCAGTATCTAGCCATGCAGTTCCTCTGGGCAGTGTTTTTACTTTCAATTTACCAGCTTCTAAATATGCCTTATTTACATCTGTAATTTCATATTCTCCTCTTGAACTAGGCTTTAAGTTTTTTGAGATTTCAACGACATTGTTATCATAAAAATATAAACCTGGAACTGCGTAATTAGATTTTGGGTTCTTAGGTTTTTCTTCAATTGAAATTACCTTTTGATTTTCATCGAATTCAACTACACCATATCTTTCTGGATCATTTACTCTATAGGCAAAAATATATCCTCCATCTGGACTAGTAGAACTTTCTAATTTTTGACCTAAACCCGTTCCAAAAAATATATTATCTCCTAAAATTAAAGCCACTTTTTCTTTTCCAATGAAACTTTTTCCAATTACAAAAGCCTGTGCTAAACCATTGGGTTCTTGCTGAATTTTGTATTCAAATCTACATCCTAACTTAGAGCCATCTCCTAGTAAATGCTTAAAAAGAGGCTGATCATGTGGGGTAGTAATAAATAATATCTCTCTAATACCAGCATGCATTAACGTTGAAAGAGGATAATAAATCATCGGTTTATTATAAACTGGCATTAACTGCTTACTAACTGCTAAAGTTAGAGGGTGTAATCTGGTTCCTGAACCACCTGCTAAAATAATTCCTTTCATATTTTTTATAATTTATCCAGTTCAATATCAGAATCATCATAAAAATAATCTTCTGAATTTTTAAAACTTTTAGTAATCACATTTTGTTCTAAACTTAGTAGCAGAGAGGGTAACAAAATTAAATTTGTTAGCATGGCTACAAATAAAGTTAAAGAAACTAAAACTCCTAAAGCTTGTGTTCCTCCAAATTTTGAAGCTGTAAACATGGAAAAACCAAAGAATAAAATAATAGAAGTATATATCATGCTAACACCTGTTTCTTTAATTGAAATCTCAACTGAATCAGAAATACTTTTAGTTTTTAACTCTTGTCTATATTTTGCTAAAAAATGAATAGTATCATCTATCGATATCCCGAAAGCAATACTGAATACTAAAATTGTTGACGGCTTAATAGCAATTCCAAAATAACCCATTAAAGCCGAAGTAAAAATTAATGGGATAAGATTAGGAAAAAGAGAAACTAAAACCATCTTAAATGACTTGAAAAGAAAGGACATTAAAATTGCAATAACAAAAATGGCCAATATTAAGCTTGTAAAAAGATTTTTAACCATATAAGTAGTCCCTTTAGTGTAGAGGACTCCTGAACCTGTAACCACGGATTCTACTTTTAAACTTTCAACAGACTCTTCAATAGCCGAAGTAAAGTTTTCATTACCATAAAGCGATTTAATTTCTTTATAGTCATCAGGAAAGCTATTAATAAGATCTAAGTTTCCATTAGTTAGTTTTTCTTTTACAATAAATCTAATTCTACTGTTGGAAGAATACATTCCATATAAATCATTATTTTGTTTATGTTTTGAAATTAAAGATTGTTCTGGATTAATAATATTATCTATTCTAAAATTAATCCTATTAATTAAACTATCCATTGAAGAAGTTCCAATATCTGCAATTTGTAAAGTGATTCTTGTAGATAAATGAGTAGAATCCAAGAAACTACCAACAAATCCATTACTATTATCAGTTTCAGAAGACACAAAAGTATTTTTAAAATATTTGGAACTTATAATTCTTGAAAAATATCGTTGATCTTTTGGTCTGCTAAAATCAAGATTATATTTCGAAGACTTCCCATTTGCATATGACTGAGAAATAAACTTCATTGCATCAACAATTGAAAGAGATTTGGAAAGATATTTTTCCTTTTTCAACGATTCTTGTAATTGTTGGATTCTTGAAATATTAGAAAAGTTTTTATACATGGTATCTTGAAAGGTTAAAACTATTTCAAATGGAAGAACACCATTTAACTCTTTTTCAAAAAATCTTAAATCTTTAATTATTGGACTATTTTTTGGTAAATCATCGGTGAAATTTCCAGTAGTATGCATTAAACTAATTCCATATCCTCCTAAAAGCAATAGAATAAAAGTGGATATATAAACTTGTTTTCTATAAAATTTTGAAAACTTAATTAAACTTGATACAAAACTGTACATCCATTTTCTATCAAGATGTTTAATATGTTTTTCTTTGGGATCAGGTAAAAAGCTGTATACAATTGGTACCAAACAAATACTTATAAAAAACATACATATTATGTTTATAAATGAAACGATCCCAAATTCAATCATCATTTTTGAACTGGTAAAAACAAATGTTCCAAAACCCAAAGCTGTAGTGGCATTTGTTAAAAATGTAGCATTTCCTACTTTTTGAATTATGAGTTCTAGTGATTTAATCTTATCATTATTTTTTCTAAACTCTTGTTGGTACTTATTTATTAAATAAATGCAATTTGGAATACCAATTACAATAACTAGTGGAGGTATTAAAGCCATTAATGCAGTTAATTCATAACCAAAAAGTCCTATTATTCCTACTGACCATACTACGCCAATTAAAACAACAACTATTGAGATTAAAACAACTTTTAATGACTTAAAAAATATTAATAATAATAGAGATGTTACCAATATAGCTAAACAAACAAATAGGGTAAGTTCAGATTTTATGACATTCATCATAAATGCTCTTATATATGGTAGTCCGGAAAATTTCCAATTTTTAAAGTGGTGATTATAGGAGTTAGCAATATTGTGAATATCAGAAACCAGAGTGCCCCTTAATTTGGAATTAAAAATTTCTTTGTTTAAAAACAACATCATCATATGTAAGTCAGTAGACTTTTTATAAACAATATTTTCATAAAATTTTAAAGAACTTATAACTTGTTTCACACTATCAATAACATTTTGATCTAATGGATAATCATCAATAATTTCAACTAAATTAAATCGTTGCTGATTCTTATTTTTTGTGATATTGTAAAGATGGGCTTCTGAAAAAACAGAATCTACCACATTTTTGTAAAAAGTAGTATCGTTATTGGAAATAAGGACTTTTACATTTTGAATGCTATCTGCCATTTCTAGCCAAGCATTGAATTTATCTTCTTTATAAAAATCAGGTTCATTGGTAGCAATAACCAACATTAAACCATCTTGTCCAAAATTTGATTTGAAGTCTTCGTATGCAATATAAACTGGATCACTTTCAGGAAGAAGCTTGTTTAGCTGATATTGTAATTTTAATTTGGTAGCAAAAAATCCGAAAAATATTGTAAACAATATAATTGAGATGATAATTAAAATTCTATTGCCAAGTATTAATTTGGAAATATTCTTCCACATTTAAATTTAATTATAAAAATATTTACTAAGTTATCAATTAATAAAGAAGTATATAATTATTAGAATAAAGGATTTTACTAATTTTAATTAATTCTAATGAATAGGTCAGAAATAATAGCTTTAATCAAGTTTTTTTCTTTAAAAAAAACATTTAATTTCTTTAAATTATATAGTAGTTTTATAATATCTAAAAGGACTAAATCTTCAAGAATTTATGGGTTTCCAATGGCTTTAAGTATTGAACCTACAACAGCGTGTAATTTAGGTTGTCCTGAATGCCCAAGTGGACTTAAACAATTTACTAGAAAAACTGGAAATTTATCTACTTCATTAAATAAAAAAATTATAGATGAACTATCGGATAATTTAACTTATATTAATTATTATTTTCAAGGAGAACCATATATAAATCCTAATTTGTTTGATTTTGTGTCTTATGCAAATTCAAAAAAAATCTTTTGTGCTACTTCAACCAATGGTCATTTTTTGAATGATGAAAATTGCAGAAAAACAATCGAATCTGGTTTAAAAAGGTTAATCATTTCAATAGATGGAAATAATCAAGAAACTTATGAAGTTTACAGAAAAAATGGTCGTTTTGATAAGGTCATTGAAGGAACAAAGAATATGGTTAAATGGAAAAAAAAATTAAAAAGTAATTATCCTCATATCATTTATCAATTTTTAGTTGTGAAGACTAATGAACATTTGGTTGATAAAATGAAGTCATTAGCTTTAGAAATAGGGGTAGACGAATTAAGAATAAAAACTGCTCAATTTTATAATTTTAAAAATGGAAATAAACTAATCCCTGAAAATGATAAATACTCCCGCTATATAAAAACTCCAAATGGACAATACAAACTAAAAAACAAAATGAGTAATTATTGTTGGCGGATGTGGAGTAGTGCAGTTATTACCGTAAATGGGGGGATTGTTCCTTGCTGTTTTGATAAAGATGCTAAGCACACTTTAGGTGATGTTAAAAAAAATAAATTTTCTGAAATATGGAATAGTAAAAGTTATAATATTTTTAGAAATCAAATTTTTTCTGATAGAAGCCAGATTGATATATGTAAAAACTGCTCAGAGGGAACAAAAGTATGGGCATAAAAAAAGCCCTTAAAAGGGCTTTTTAAAAAAATTAAAGGAAAATCTTAAT
>Ga0163111_10001060_pt1 | contig 16688 bp, 15 predicted proteins | sample CRUFie1St18metaG_FD_109645 | JGI IMG/M metagenome (GOLD analysis project Ga0163111, IMG submission 109645) | Marine microbial communities from the Costa Rica Dome - CRUD Field 142mm St18 metaG | ecosystem: Environmental > Aquatic > Marine > Oceanic > Photic zone | place: Costa Rica: the Eastern...
GATTGTGATTTTTTTTTTGATTCTAAAAATTTTTCAAAATCTACTAATGTAATATTTATAGCATTTATAAAATTATTTATAATATTTATAATAGAATAATTTTTGCCACGATGCGTATACATATTTGTATCATCGGTTTTTGAAAATATCAATTTAGCTTTTAATAATCTCTCAAAACATTTTTTAACTTTTTCAATATTATCAGGAAGTTCTTTTTTTAAATTATCTATTTTCAAATTTAAAGCATAAGTAGAATTATTTCTATATGACTCAGCTTTATCAAATTCTTCATCATAATCAATATTTATAATATCTATAAAATTTCTAAAAATTTTAGAATCTTCATCTTCATCTTTTTCATTTATTACTTTTAATATATTATTTAATTGAATAACTATCTCATCTCTCATAACTAATAGTCGATTTAAATTATAAAATACATCCATCATTTTATTTCTTAAATTTTGTATTATTGGTCTAAATGTAGAATCTATAATCTCTCTCTCTTCTTCATCTGCAGATGATGGATAATTACTATTGTTTTGTATTTGCTTTAAATATTTAATTCCTTCTTTACAATATTTTAATATTATTTCATTTAACTGAAATATATTGTCTAAAGATTTATTAAAAACATTAGATACACCAGATGCTAAAATAGTCTTTATTAATAAATTTTTTGCTTCATCATCTTTTAACTCAAAATTTTCATAAATATTACTTAAAATTTTATTTAATAATGGTGGTGGTATTTCTTCCAAAGTTTTATAATATTCTGAACTTTTATATTTACTAACTTTTTTTGTCTTACTTTTTTTACTTTTTAATTTTTCTCTAAATCTTGTCTGAAATTTTCCCATGGTTTTATTTAATTTATCTCTATTATGAATTGATAATTCATTAATTATCATATCATAAGCATTTGATAATTGTTTCATTTGTGATCTAGAAATTCTTGTATTATTTGTTAATTTACTAAAACCTTTTGCTCTTTTAGAATATTTTTTTTTCATATATATATTATTCATATTTTTCTTTATCTTCAATTATATAAGGATAACTTATTATCTCTCCCCTTAAATTATTTATTTCTATTACATATTCATATACATTATATATTAATGATAATAAATAAGGTAAAATAAAAGGAATAAATATATATAATACTATAATTATAACTAATTTATAATTTAAGTATTTTTTTTCTTGAAAAAAGGGTGTAAAAATAATATAACTAATTAGTAATACATAATAAATTAAAAGTATATAAAAATATATAGATTTATAAAAATCATAATTTGAATTTTCATAATTATCTTTTCTGCTATCAATAAATAAATTTTGTTTATATGTATCAATTTTATTAGATGTTTTTTGTAATTCTTTCATTTTACCATCTATTAAACCTCCAATAGTAACCTGATAATTATAAAGAGATTTATAACTATCTAAATTAGATATAAAATAATTTTTTAATTTATTTAAATCTTCCTTTTCTTTATCAATTATTACTGATAATGTTACATCTGCATTTTCTAAACATTGTTTATTAAATTCATCAGTTCCCTTAAATGTATTATGTCTAGAATTAAGTGCATCAATTATAGAAGAAATAACTTGTATATTTTCCATTCCTTCTTTTAAATTAGTGTAACCCTCTGATTTTTTTTCCATAGCAGGTTTGTGAACACTTTTCCATTTAAATTTATCAGTCTCCTCTATATATTTTTGTAATTCATCTTGTGGCATTGTATATTCCATTAAAATTCCCATTCTATCCTTAAAATCAGGAGGCAATACTTCCTCATTAATTGTATCTTGTATTGCTTCTACTAAATTTGATTCTAATTCATCAAAAGCAGTATAAACTTGGTCAGACACTTTACAATCGCCCATAATTTATAAACTTATATTATTATTATAAAATATAATAATAATACTTTTTTTATTGTTTCTTAAAGAACATATTATTTTTGCTACTATTATTTAATGATTCTAATAACAAATCTGTTTTAAATCTTCTAGTATCTTCATATGAAGATATAAATGGTTCTTTAATAAATGTATATTCTTTTGAATTTTCATGTATATTATTTTCAATAACATTAGATATATTATTATTATTAATATTATTATTCATTGTTTCAAAAAGATTTGTAAAATTCTGCGCCTCATCAGTAGTAGATTTTATATTTGGGTCTATTGTAAAACATTTATTTTTTGTAGAATCATAAGCCATTCCTTCAGTGCAACATTCTTCACCAATACAAGTTATTCCAACTCCACTAAATCCTGGTTTTTGTTTAATTTTACCTTGTTTTATTAATTCTCCGGCCTGTCTATCATATGGAATTGTATCTTTATCAAAATTAATATTATCTTTCATATATAATAAATATAATCTATATAGCACATATAAGAAACCTAAAAATGTAATAATAATAATAACAGTTAAAGAAATGTTTATATCTATTATTTCATATTTTGCTAAAATTAAAAATGGAATCATAATAGCAACTAAAAGTAGAATAATTTTTAAAATATGACTATATTCTAAATATGTTTTTGAATAATAATCATTAATTTTAATTTTTCTTTTTTTGTCTAGATTTTCTTGATTCATTATTTCATATAATTGTTCAGCATTAGAACCTTCAGTATCATTTATCATATAATCCATTAAAACATTACTTAAAACTTTATCTTTTTGTGCTAATAATTCTAACATATAATTTCTATTTTCTTCATATTCTAAACCATCTGTTGCTTCTAATTCATCATTAACAGATTGTCTTGTTTGTCTGGATAATCTTACTATATAGTCATGAAATGGACTATTATAACCTTCTTTAAAACCTTCTTTCATAGTCTTATTATTAGTAAATATATTACTAAATATATTTTTAAAAAAATTATTAATTTGTGTTTCTATATTTGCAAAACCTTCTTTATTCATTTTAATTGAACCAAAATTATTTAAACTCGTTATATTATTTATTTCATTATTTATAACTACTACTAAACGTTTTATATTTGATATTGTTTTTAAATTCGATGCATATTCAATTCTAGCATCATCACTATCGATATTTGATTGTGCAATCAAGTTATTTACATCTTCTTTTAATTGCTCTAAATTATCAATTGCCTTGGTATCAGTTACAGTTTTTTCTTCTGTTTTAACGTCTAAATAATTATTATATCTTAAATTACCAATTTCTAAAATTTGCCTATCTGAACCACCAGAAGTTGCACTATTCATATCGTAACGCTTTATTTTTCTAGAATATATAGCAGGTAATTTGTAAGAAAATAAATCATTCCAACGACCATCTTTATTTATTTGCAAATAGTCTTCACCTCCACAACAATCATTAGGTTCTCCTCCACCCCATGCAGTTGTATAATTCCATGGACTTCCATCTATCCATTTCCAACTATCACTCCCTCTACTTCTTCCTCTTTTAGTTCTTATTCCTCCAATCCATGCACTACCATATCCATATTTTCTTAATAAACTAGCTATTTTATCATTTTCTCCTTTATCAGCAACAGAAGCCAAAGTATAACCGGTTCTCTTTGCTTCTGCATTATGCCATTCCCAACTTTTATAGTTAGGCATTAGCATAAATGTTTTTTCTTCTGAACTTTTACTTTCATCAATTTTATAATTTTTTCCTTTTAAAATTAGTCTTCTACCAGTTGAAGTATAAAATATCATAGCATTTCCAATTAGTGCATTAAATGATCTTGTTCTATCTGTTTCTCTATCAATTTTAACTACATATTCATTTGGTCGTAGACTATACCATTTACTTCCTCCACCAGTAGTTATTCTAGAACCATATTCTTTTTCTCCTCCATCAGAAAATTTTAATCTAATACCATTAATTTTGTCACTATCATAATATCCTACAATTGTATCTATCTTGACATTTGGAATTATAAAAACATTTTTATTTAACATATCATCTATATCATCATTATAATTATTATATTTGTTTAAATCTATTGGTTGTTTATTAATTTTTTCTAATAATAATTTATTTTTTTCTTCTAGTGACTTTTGTTTTTCTATATATTTTTTTTTTGTTTTTTTCAATTCTTCTAATCTTTCTTCAGATGTATAATATTTTGATAAATTATTTTCATGAGCATTAATTGCATCTGAAAATTCATATAATTTGTCTCTTCTTTTTTTTAATGTCTCTAAATTTAAAATTGGAGCTTGATTTGTTTCTTCTAAATTTGACATAATAATATTTATACTATATTATATAAATATAATTATTTATGAATTTATATACTATTAACTCTTCTTAATAATAGTAAAAGAGCTATAATACTTATACCAGTTGTCACAGACCATATAGATAATTGTAAATAATGACTTTGATTTTGTAATTTACTATCTTCTACACGGGCATTAATTGTTCTTACTGAATTTTTCAGTTTTTCAACATTATTATAATCAATTTCTTTAACACCACCTAAAGGATTAACATAAATATTTTTCTTACTAGACATTAATATATAATAATAATTTATAAATTATTAAACTTTAAAATAATTATGTATAAAATACAATAATAATAAGACTCCTATAAAATAAAAAATAATGAAACTATCTTTAAATAAATCTGGGAGAAATTTATAAGTAATAAATATAATTACACTAATAATCATCAAAATTGTTAAAATAGTATAAATTAAATAATTTCTTTCATATTCTAAATTATCATTACTCATTCTACCTTCTAAATCTCTAGATTCATCATACAATTTATTAAATTCTTTTAACATTCCTACATAAGATAAATTTTTATTATCTAATTTGATTGTATCTGTTGACTGCATAGAATAAGGATTTGAAACAAAATTACTATATAAAGAATTTCTACTTAAATCTAAGTAATCAGCTAAATTTTTTAATTTAGAATTTACATTATCATATATATTTTTTAAATTATCACGTTTTTCAGAAGTTCCTTTTATTCTGTTTAATTCTTCATTTATAGCAATATAATCTGTTTTTACATCATTAGCTTTATTTAATAAATAATCTATATGTTCAAATTTATCTTTATTTGAATTATAAAATTTTTTATCAACTCTTCCTTCACCTAAATAATTGTAATTTGTTTCATAACTTGGAAGAGTTTTATTATTACAATTAACTTGTATTTTATCAAAATCATTTTTTAAATTATAAATTTTACAAACATCATTTTGAGTTAAATATAAATCACAATTTAAAGAATCACATGTATATTTACAACTAGAAATATCAGTTTTTAAAGATGTTGCTACTATTGGTTGCAATGAACTAGGAGATAAGTTATAAAATTGTGCTTTTGTAGGATTACAAATATTTATATAATTTCCATCTATTCTATTATTTAGATTTTCTTTTACATTAAATAAATCCTCTTCTAAATTTGAATACAAAATACCAACAGGAATAATTATTAATATTAATAAAATAAATATTTTAAATTTTATACTATTTTTCATATTATATATTTATAATATGAAAATATATTAATATCTTAATTTTTATAGCTCATATAAATTTGATAAAATAAATAAACTAATGTGATTATTAAAATATTAATTAAATTAGTTGCATCTCTTTTTATAACACTTCCTAATAAAAGCACTACAAATAAAAATATATAAAGTAATGACACTAATATATCTAAATTTTTCATAATAATATTGTTACCATTTGATTTTTTATATTTTACTAAATCTTTTTCTTTATTTTCCATGTTTTCATTACTGAGTTTTGAACAATTATTATTTACACATTCAAGATAATCAATATTATCATTAATAGATTGGAATCCATTACTCAAATATTCATAATTTGTATTTTCACTTAAATTTTTATAGTTTTCTTTTATAAACTTAGATTGTATTGTATCTAAATTTATTTCACTAGTAACAAAATTTGTTTTTTTATTTTTGTTTGGTTCTTTTTTATTACTATTTTTTGCTTCTATTCTATTCAATACTAAATCCATACTTATTATTTATATATATTTTTATATATTATTTTCATTTTCTAAATAATTTATATTTGTTTTTTTGCATATGCATAAATTAAAAAAACTATTATTAAAAAAAGAATAATATTTTCTGATATTTTTAAATTTTTTAAAAATAATGTATCTTCTAATTTACCATTATTAGCACCATCAAAACCAATTAAATTTTTTAATTCTTCTTTTTTTTCATCAATCATTTTTTGTAATTTTTCTAAATATAATGTATCATATTTTGTTAATACTGATAAATTTGAAATGTCTAATGTAATGTTATCTAAATTATTTAAAATATTCTGATAATGTAAAAATAATTTTATTATTGCTTCATCTAAATCATTTTGATTATTATTACTACAAATATGATTTTTAAATTTATTATTTAAATTATCTAAAATTCCTTGTGTTCTTTCGTTCCAACTATCATATTGTTTTTTATAATAATCATATGAATTTACTCTTAAACTATTTTTTAAATTTTCATTATCTACTAATTCAGTTTTATATATTACAAAATTCCCAGATTTTGAAAAATTGTCTTTTTCTCCAAATGAAACACAGTTATTTAAACTTGCATATTTTATTTTATCTATATCATTATTTTGTCGTAAATCTATATTTTCTACTGGTTTTGATGTTCTTTCATCATTATTACCAAATAAATCATTTATTAAATCATTGAATGGTTGGAATAAATTTTGTATATTATTAAAATCACATTCTTTATCTGTTTTTGGAATTAAACAATTATACTTAAAATTACTACCTAGTTTAGATAAATCACTTACCAAAAACATTGATTTATTTTCTTCTAATGCTTTATTTTTACATTCTTCGACTAGACTTTTATTATTTTTTTTTTTTATTGTAAATTCATAACTATTAAAATTATTATCTATATATTTATTTAGTTTTTCCGTATTTATTAAAGATGATTTTGGTCGATAACATCTATTATCAGTATTAAAAATTGAAAAATCGTTTATTTCCATTATTATATAATAGTAATATTAATTTAATATTATTATTATTATATTTTACATTTTAAAATTTTTATTTTAAATTTTACAAATTCTATAAAAATCTGTTTCTATAGCAGTCCTACTTTTCCTTTTTATATGTATCACATCTCCTGGTCTAAACCCCATTACTAATGATACAGGATTAAAATATGATATATCTGGAATTTGACTTTCTTTTAATATATTAAATTTTTTAATATATTCTTCTTTTTCTTCTTTTGTAAGTTTTCTATGTGGTGGATTTAATTCATGTTTTAAAATATTAAATTGTAATCTTTTTATGTTTAATAATGATATATAAATATTATCATTCATCCATATATCTTTTACATTTTGGATTAAAGTATCATTAGGTTGGTCTTTTGCTATAATTATAAAATCATCTTTTTTTGATAAAATATTTTCAATATGAAATAAATCTTCTACCATATCATATATATTTTGTGTTTTTAACACTTTATTTACATAAAATTTTACATATATTTTCTTTTTTGTGCTACTTTTTTCTAAAAGCATATCTAATTGATTTGTATCTAACATAATACCTATCTCATTTATACTAAAATTATTATATGGAGTAATATCAAATCCACGCTCTTCTAAAATTTCTAGTAAATTTTTTCTCGCATTATAAATTGAAATTATATGACTATTAGTATTTGTCATTTATTTAATATTATATATATTAAATAAATAATTCTTTATTCAATTTTATAATAATTTTAATTTATCTTCTTTTTGTTTTTTTTCTTTTTTGTATTTTTTTTCCTTTTTTTGTTTTTTTTGCTTTTTTTGTTTTTTTTCCTCCCTTTCTTCCCAACCATCGTTTTTGTGGGGAATGAGCTCTACCAAAAGGTGAACTTCTTGCTAATCCTTTTGGAGAAGAAGAACTAGAAGAAGAACTAGAAGAAGATCCAGAAGAAGATCTAGAAAGAGTAGGTCTAGCAAACTCTAGTTCATCAACCTGGCTAGCTATACCTGGTTGTATCAATGAATTTGCATAATTATTACCCATGGCCTCTCTTGCAAAGTTAACAGATACAGGCGCAGACGATTTTCCTTTTCCTTTTCCTTTTCTTTTTCTTTTTTCTTCCTCCTCATACGCTGCTTTTAGTTGTAATATTCTCGCTTGTATCGAATGTGCGTTAGCTGCATTTTCCTCCTCTCCTTTTTTGATTACATGTTCAAGGTACGCTTGGCTTTCTAAGCCTAAAACTTTAATTCCCCATTTGAGAGGGTGTATTAATTTTACTAGGGCTTCCCTAAGACCTGTAGCTTCATCTGCTTGAAAAAGCACTATATAAAAAGGATAATTACCTAAATCATTTATATGAAGATTTTTAATTCCTAAAATTTTTCCTATTAAATTATCTCCATCATTTCCATTTGGAACGCTAATATTTTTACCAATATGTTCTTTATACTCCATAGGAATTTCTTCAGTTCCTCTCACTTTTACATCTTCAGATGGACTTGGAAAATTAAATATAGCATTTAAAGCTTGCATTTTATCGCCGTCGCGTGTGCTGATATCATAAGCGTTATCATTATGCGAGATAAATTTATTAAAAGTATGTATTACTAAATTTTTATCAATAAGAGGATGAAATGTATCACTTAGTCTACGTTGTCCATGCTCATTTTCATTACTAGAACCTGCTTCATTTTGTTTTCTTCTTTCTCTTCTAAAAGAAGGAACTCTTTGAACTGCTCTCATTTATAATATATTTTTATAATAAATTTTATTGTTGATCAATTTTAATAGTTTTTCTTTTTTCAGAATTAGATAAATTTGATTCTTCTAAAGAAGAAGATTTTTCATCATCAGTTTCTTTAGTAGCTTTTTCAGTTTCAATAGAAAGAACACTATCTTCTTTTAACGCAGGTTCTTTTTCAACTTTTTTAACTTCTTTTTCAAAAACTATTGGACTGCCATCTTTTGTTAAACCAGTTTTTTCTTGTTTTTCTGTTTTATCTTTTGAAGTTCCAGTTAAAGTTTGGACGAAACTATCTAAAGCACCTGATACTTGTTCACCAAGTGTTAAAGGTGGTTTAGATTCTTCTTCTTCACTATCACTATCTTCATCCAATGATGCTTTATATTTTTCATAATCTTCTTTTGCTTTTTTAACTGCTTCGACTGTTACTGGTGATAAACCTTCATTATCTCCATCATCTATATCTTCTTCATCTTCTTCATCTTCTCCATCTTCTTCATCAGATTCACCTTCTTTTTCACTAGTTTTTTTAATTTCTTTATCTTCATTGTCTTCTTCATCTTCCTCATCTTCTTCATCTTCTTCATCTTCTTCATCTTTACTTAGTTCTTTTGGAATTTCTGCATCTTTTTCATCTTCTTCTGGAGGAAGGTTGGGATTGGCTATTTTATTAAATTCAGTTTTTTGTTTATCATTTAAAACTCTATCTTTCATTATTTCTAATGTATTTTTATAATTCATAGAAGTTAACTGATCAATATTATCTTCAGTAATGATTCTCATTTGAATATTCATAACTTGCAATTCTTGCATTAATAATTTAAATGAATATGGAACTCTAATAATACTAAAATCTCTCCCGTATTTTGTAACTACTTCAATATTTTGTTCATTTTCGATATTATTATTGAATTTTAATGGACCATCAGCAAATGGACTAATAAATATATTTTTGGTTTGATTATAAATAGCAATTGTGCCTGTATTATTACAAATAGCAACAAAATATTCATCGCCACGTTTTAGCATTGATTCATTTAAGAATTTAGTAGCACCGTGAGCAATAATACAATCACGTTCCATCTCTCCAATACGTAATCCACCATCATTAGCTCTACCTTGAACGGTTTGTCTAGTTAAAACAGTTCTAGGGCCTTGAGCACGGTAATTAATTTTATCTTTAACCATATGTTTAAGTCTCATATAATAGCAAGGACCAATAAATAGTTCAGCTTGTAGTTGTTCACCTGTTTCACCACTATATAATAATTCATTACCAGTAGAATTATATCCAATATTATTTAATAATTTTCCAAAAACTTCATGTTTTGGGCCTTTATTAACAAAAGCAGTGCAGTCTCCAAAGCCACCATAATTAGCACAAGTTTTTCCCATTAATGTTTCAACTAATTGACCAATAGTCATTCTACTTGGTAAAGCGTGTGGATTAATAATTAGATCAGGTCTTATTCCGTTTTCTGTAAATGGCATATTATCTTCCGGGATTATCAACCCAATTGTTCCTTTTTGACCGCATCTGCTACAAAATTTATCTCCAATAGCAGGAATACGTTCTTCTCTAATACGTACTTTTGCTATTCTGAATCCTTCTTCTCCTTCAGTTATAAATGATTTATCAACAAACCCTAATTGTCCTTTTTTGGGTGTAATAGAAGCGTCAATGTATGTATCGGGATTATTTAAATTATTATTTACTTTACCAATAATAACTTTTTTATCATCTAATAAAGTATTTTCTTTAATTAGACCGTGTTCATCAAGTGAAGAATAATCATAACCAGGTTTTTTTCCAATAACTAATTCTTTCTCAATATTACAAAATTTAGAATCAATAGTTCCTGATGCTACTTTAGAACTTTCTTCTCTAGATTCATACATATTAAAATAAGTAGTATTAAACATTCCACGTTTCAAAGATCCTTCATTAAATAAGATAGAATCTTCAACATTATAACTTCCATAACACCCTATTGCAACAATTGCATTTATACCATATGGATGTTCTTCATTGTAAATATATTTTAAATATCTACTTTTAACAAGAGGAATTTGACCATTATTTAATACAACACCCATTTTGTCTATTCTATTTTGATAATTAGAATTATACAAACTTACACCTTGTTTACTTTGACCGCAAGAAAATAAATCTCTAGGAAGTTGATTATTTTCAGGAAATACAATTTGATTACCCATAACACCTAATAATAATGATGGATGTATTTCAAGATGTGTTGTAAATTTATTAATTTTCTCTTCAGTTGTAGCAATTAAAGTAGTTTCTGTTTCTGCGGTATCTAGATATTCAATAATTCCTGATTGCTCTAATAATAATTCTAATATTTTTTCTCTACTTTCAATAGATTCGCCTTCTTTATAAGGAATACTATATAAATCATTAATATTGGTATAAATTAAATTTGATTTGATAAATAATTCTTTATTTGAACTATTTTTTTCATCTTTTTTGAAATTATTAAAACCTATTAGTAAGTCATTAAAAGTAAAATTATTTTCTAATATATTAGTTAATATTTTTTCTTTTCTAAAACTTGGAATTTGTTTTTCAATATAATATACAGGTCTACATAATCTTCCAGAATCAGTGTATATATAAATAATTTCATCAACAATCGACCAACTAATGCTAGTATAAACAGGAATTAATCCAATTCTTCTATATTTTATTAAAATATCTAACACTTCAACAGGATTAGTAATTATTCCGACCCAAGCACCATTTACAAATATTTTTACACATTTTGATATATATTCTGTAGTGCATTCACTAAGTAATTCCATAAACACTAATTGTCTTAATAAATTAATAATTGGTTTACTAGAATATCCATTGGTAATCATAGCACCCAAGCTAATATGTTTATGTAATCCAACATTTCCACCATCAGGTGTATCAACTGGATCAATAATACCCCACTGTGATGAATGTAATAATCTAGGTCCAACAATTTTTGCACTTGAGTCTAAAGGTAAATTTAATTTTCTTAAATGTGAAATACAGGAATTAAAAGACAAACGATTTAAATCTTGAATAACTTCAGGTCTTTTTGTATGTTCTTCTGAACCCCAATTACCTTTAAATGCTTTTTTAAAACCACTTTCTAATATTCTTTCTTTAAAATATTCTTGATAATTATTTTCTATTAATGATGTAAAATCATCTTGATAAATGCCTTGTTTATAATAATATTCTTTATCTATTTTAGTATAAATATGTTTTTGTTGTAAACTATAATATTCTTTAAATAAATCATAAATTAATGAACCACTTAATTCTACACGTTTAAATTTAAAGCTATCACGATCTGTTGATTTTTTATCACCTTTATATACTTTTAATAATTCATTTACCATATATCCTAAGAAGTATGCTTTATTGGTAAAATTATTTTCACCTATATGTGGTAAGAAAAAATCCATTAATATTTCTAATATATGAGCCATAGTTTTACCTTTTGTTAAAGTAGCCATATATTTCATAGCAACTTCTTGATTAAAAATATTGCCTGCATCATGTATTGATGGAATAAATAAATCTACATAACTTTCATATTTTTCAATATCTAATAAACAATATTCAATAATTTCTTTATCTGATAATATACCTAATGCTCTCATTACTATAAATAATGGAACTGGTTTACGAACATTAGGAATGTTAACAACAATATTACCATTTTTGTATTTTGGAGAAGGTCTAACAATTCTAATTGATAAAGTTCTAATTGGTTTTGAAGCATCTTCACTTACACTTCTTATTTCAGCTGAATGTGAATATATTTCATTATAATCTTCTCTGATATAAAACATATTATCGGCAAATTTTTCTTGACTAATAAGTACTTTTTCTTTTCCATCAATAATAAAATATCCTCCTTTATCATTTTTGCATTCTCCCATATTAAATTTTGTATTTTTGTCTAATTTATTTAAAATACATAAGTCCGAATTTAACATGATTGGAAATTTACCAAAATATATTTTTTCTAAATTAGATTCTATTATTTGAGTATCTCCATCTTTTTTGATTTTATAAATTACTGTTATATCCATATGTAATGTGGTTGAATAACTCATGTTTCTTAATCTTGCTTCATTTGGAAACATATAGTGTTTTCTTGTTTCATCAAAAATAATTGGTTTTCCAAAATATAATTTATCACCTTCTTTTCCACCAAAATAAATATCTGCTTGTAAATTGTATTCTTTGCTATCTGGGTCTTGTTCTTTGAAAATTTGCACTGGATTTTTTTCTTTAATTATATTAAAAATTTTATTATTAAAAAAATCATTATATGAATCCAAATGATGTCTTATTAGTAGATTAGGATTATCTTCAAATAATTTATCTATTATTGACCAAGTTATAATATCCTCTTCGCTCATATTATATTATATTATATTTATAGTTTAATATTCTAATATTCTAATATTTCTTATTAACAATTAATTTATAAGAAATATTTATATAGTTATGATTTTAATTTTCATTTGCTTCCGCAAATGCTATCATTTGCGGGAGAGCGGCTATTCCAGTAAATGCTATTCCAGAAAAAGTAATTATTACTAATGCTAAAATAATAAATAATAAAGTTAATGGCAAAAATACTAAAAACCATGATATTCCTTCATAACCTGCTTTACATAAGTAATTTAAAATAAATGTCCAAAATAATATATATAATGCTTTAAATATAAACATGATAAATGTATTTGGAATATTACATTCATAATCACCTACACAATACTTATTTGTATTTCCAAAATTTTGAACTGCTATAACTACAAAAATAACTACTGAAGTTGCTAAATAAAAAAAAGCTGGTGTGCAAAGATTTTTAAAATCTTTTACATATTTATCAAAATATTTTGCCATTTTATTTATATTATTTAAATATAAAAAACTTAATTAAAAGAATAATTATAATTACTGTCTTCACTTGCTGGGTCTCTTACTAATACTTCATTAGTATTCATATCATTTCCATATAATTTATTAAAAAAATCATTTGTGGTTGCTTGAGAATTTCTAGCAAAATCTGTTAAAGGTTGAAATAATGGACCTCCTCCTTTCATATTTTTTTTTGAACTGCATCCATATTGAATTCTTTTATATGTTGTAGGTTTTTTTCCTAAATTTTTAATTTTTAATTTAATTCTTCTTGTTTTTCTTTTATTTTTTCTAGATTTTTTTCTGTAAACTCTTTTTTTTGTGCGAGCCATTTATAATATAATGTAATAAAATATTTTATTCTATATCTACATGTGTTAACATATGTCTTCTACAACAATATTTATTTAACCCTAATAAATCTAATACTTCACCTTCGGGGGTTTTATCAATAAAATCTTTTGTTAGATATATTACTTTATCTACATCCATTTGTTTATTTATTTTATATTTCTTTATTTCATCTTTATAAAATCTATATTTATTGCCTATAACTTTACCACAAGTAAAACACTTTACTGGAATCAACATAACTGTATTATTATTTATTTATATTTTTAATATCAATTTTATTAAAAATATAATAATATATTTAATCCATTAAATTTGATGCAAATGCTCCAATTGTTGCTAATTCTTCCTCTTCTTCTTCTTCATCTTCATCTTCATCTTCATCTTTATCTTTGTCTTTATTTTTCATTCCTTCAAGTGTACACATACCTTCCATTAAACCACACATACCTTCTTTGTGTTTTCCACTACTGCACATACCTTCTTTTTTGTGTTTTTTACCAGACATTTCTTCTTTAAGTATTGCTTCACCTTTATTATTTTTTGTTCCATTTTTCATACCTTCAACTGTTAAAACACGATTTAATACTTTAAATCCGTTGTTATCGTTCATATTAATCTGGAAAAAATTTAATACTATCATACTAACTAATACACAAACTAAAACAAATATAATTGTAGGAAAAATTGCCCTAAATTTTGTAAATGCCATTATAAATTAAATAAATATTAAATTTTTTGTTTCCACATAATTATATTTTATATATCTAAAAATTGATAAAATTTTATATTTATTATATTAATAATAAAAATGCAACATCAAGATTGGAAATCAATTACATTTAATACTGTATCTGAAACAAAAAAGCAAACACTAGCAAAAAAAATCAATAGTAATAAAACTACTAATCCCGAAGAAGTAAAAGTAGAACAACAAAAAAATTTAGGACAATTAATAGCACATGCAAGAAATACAAAAAAACTTAACCAAAAACAATTAGCATCTCAAATCGGTGTATCTTCTCAAATATTAGGTAGATGGGAATCAAATAAGGAAATTTTAACAAATGCTCAAATTGCATCAATTGAGAAAATAACTGGAATAAAGCTTCCAAGAAATAAAAAAATGGCAACAAAACAAGATGATTAATATTTAATATTTAATATATCTTTTTGTTTTTTTCTTACCCCCATGCATTAAATATGTTGCAAGTCTAGATTTTTTAGGGATGGGTTCGGGTCGATGAACTCCATTAGGTTGTGAATCAGTAAATTCAAGAATTTTTGGTGAGTTTGAGGGCGAGAGTTGAAGTGAACCAATATTGCGAGTAACATTGTCGCAAGGAACATCATAAGCATTTGGTATGGTATGATAAAATGGTTGGGATACACAACTTTTACGATGAGGTAGATAAGTAAGCTTATCACGTGGACTCAAGACAGGAGGTGGAGGTCCTGCCGGTAGAGGAGGCATAGTATAGTATTGAGGAGTAGCTATATTAGAAGGAGGGTTTGCTGGTAGAGGAGGCATAATATAAAGTGGACCACTTGGTTTAGAAAGTGAAGGATTATGTCTTAACTCTTCACTACCATGAGCAAATAGACATTTGCCTTTATAGGGACATTTTCCATATTTACTAAAATTTTCACAAAGTCTAGTTTTATATGTTTTTGTATCCTTTAACCAGTTTTTTGTATCCTGAGTACTTTTGCCATTGTCTTTACCACGTGCTCGTCTAAATTTTGAGGTGATTATTTTTTGTAATTTTTTTTTTACTTTTTTTTTTCTTGTTGGCATTTTTAATATATATAAATATTTTTATTTATTAAAATATAAATAAACTTTCTTATAACTATTTTTATTTAAATATCAATAAATTCATAACCTTTACTGGTTTTAACTTTTTTTAGTTGTTTTTTTTCTTTATGAATATTTAAATGGCATTTTTCACATATACTAATTAAATTAGCCTTTTTATTTTTATGAAATTCTTTATTAATAAATCCATTTTTATCTGCATTTTCTTGAAATTGTAAATGATGTATATCACAAGTAGGGTTCTCTCCGCATAGTTCACATATTTTAGATTTTATTTTTTTAGAATTATAATTTGTTTCTTTACTATTCATAACTGTATTATCATTTTCATTATATTTATTTCTAATATTATAACATCTCTCTATAAATTCATCATCTAAATCTAAACTTTGTGCAACTTGTATACCATACATCATATCGCCCGAACCATCTTTTAGTTTTCTATCATAAATTAATTTATTTGTTTTTTTATCAAATATAACACTCATATGATTAATTTTTAATTTATTTAAATTTTTTATTTCATCATATTTTAATAATTCATGATAATGTGTAGCAAATATAGAAGTTACTTCATTATTATGTAATCTCTCTAAACTTGCCGTAAAAATACTTAATCCAGAAACTGATTCTGTTCCACTACATAATTCATCACCTAGAACAATACTATTTTTATCAGAATATTTCAAAATATTTCTTAATTCACTCATTTCAAGTGCAAATGTAGAGAGACCTTTAAAAATATTATCGGTATTGAGAATTCGTGTAAATAAACTATTATATGGATAATATTTAAAA
>Ga0163111_10001061_pt1 | contig 16677 bp, 15 predicted proteins | sample CRUFie1St18metaG_FD_109645 | JGI IMG/M metagenome (GOLD analysis project Ga0163111, IMG submission 109645) | Marine microbial communities from the Costa Rica Dome - CRUD Field 142mm St18 metaG | ecosystem: Environmental > Aquatic > Marine > Oceanic > Photic zone | place: Costa Rica: the Eastern...
CCCGCAGCGCGGAAATATCTGCCACCATGGCAGACAGATCGTTGCGGTCGGCAAATGTATGAATCAACGGCGGCGTTCCGGGTTGCGGATTCCATTGTTCGTAATGGGTATAGGCACGCAGGGGCACATGTCCGGGCCGGGTATCGGTTGCGGCATATCCTTCCGGTCCGACCGAACAATAGGCGAGGTTGCCAATGCGCAGCCCGTTCTTCTCCAGGATCAGCGGTTCACGCGCCTGGCTGAGCGAAGAGCCATACCCGAAGCTATATACATCTTCGGCGGAGCATCGAGCGACGCAATCTTCCATCGCCTCATACCCCCAATCAAGCGAGTGATTGTTGCCGAAGTTGAGAACATTCAGCCCTGCCGCCACGATTGCCGTCAGCATGTCTGCCTTGTGCGGCGGTGCGCCATAGTAGATCGGCCAATAGCCGTTTGGATTGTCGCCAAGGTCAGAAAAACACTGATCGCAACTGGCCATCGCAAAATCGGCTTGCCGCAGCACGGGGCCCACGTGCTCGAGCGCGTTCGCATATCCGTCAAGATCGAGAATGATATCACCAACACTCATTAATACGATTTTTACCATGCCTCAGATCGCCCTTGTAACACCGCCATCGGCCAAAATCGCCTGCCCGGTAATGTATCCGCTGGCATCAGAAAGCAAAAATTCAGCTGTTCTCGCAATTTCCCCAAGCTTTCCAAGCCGCTTCAGTGGAATGCAGCTGACCAGGCTTTCTGGTTGCTCCCAGTTATCAATATAGCCAGGAAGAAGACTGTTGATGCGAATGCCGTCACGGCCCAGTATTTCGGCTTGCATCTTTACCATTGCAAGCGTCGCAGCCCGCGTCACCGAGGACACCGGATAGCTTAACTTAGGCTCCCGTGCCGCGAAGGTTGAAATCGATAGAATAGAACCTCCGCCGGTTGATTTCAAAACCGGCACCGCGTGGCGCAGCATTCTGGAAAGGCTGAAGAACATCATGTCGAAGCCTCCCTGCCAATCGGCATCTGATATGTCACCAAGCCCTTCTGTCACGCTGTCGGTGGCAACACCGTCATCGCGCAGGGACAAGGGGGCGTGGCCGGGATTGAGCACCACCCCGTCAATCCGGCCAAAATGGGACTGTGCGGCGGTCACGAAACTGGCGATGTCTTTCTCGTCAAGAAGCGAACCGCGAAAGGCGAAGGCACTGATCTCCTCAGCTAGTTGCTCTACCTTCTCAGAGCGCGCCATAACCGCGACCCGGTGGGACGCAGAAAGGTGGCGGGCGATGGCCGCTCCGATGCCCTGACTGGCCCCGGTAACAAGGATGACGGGCAGTCCACTCATGACAGATTAAAAACTCTCTGCGCATTATCACGCAGAAGTTTCTGCTTCGGCCCGTCACGCAGATCAAGCGCCTCGATTTCCGCCAATGATCGCTGATGCGAAATAACCGGAAAGTCAGTGCCCCACAACACCTTGTCCTGTCCTCGGGTATTGATGAATTTCACGAATTCAGGTTCCCAGTACTTTGGCGCATAGGCCGATGTACCCATGAAGACGTTCGCGTGTTTAGATGCCAATGCGACGGCCTCTTGGACCCATGGCCAACCGGTGTGTGCGCAGACGATTTTCAAATCGGGAAAATACAGTGCGATCCGATCAAGATGGGCGGGGCGCCCCACATCGATCGGCATCTGATCCAAGGTGTGGCCCATAGAAATCACTACCGGTACTCCCAATTCGTCACATTTGGCGTAATAAGGAAAGTAATAAGCGTGGTCCGGGGTCAGGTCATAGCCGTGCGGGTGAATGTGTGCGCCTACGAAACCGTGCTCTCTCACTGCAGTTTCCAGCTCCCGCACGCCGTTCATCCGGCTCATTGGATTGATACCACAGAGGCCTAAGACCCGTCCGGGTGCAGCGCGACAAGCCTCCACCAGTTCTTCAACCGTAGTCTCGTAGTTCAATTTTTGCCCGAAGTATGACCAACTTTTCAAGGCAGTCACAATGATCTTGTCCACCCCGACTTCATCCATCCGCTCTGCAAATTCAGGGGCTGTCCAGCCGAGCAGGTTATCAGCTAAACCGAGCCGCTGGTAGGTTTCTAACTCTTCTGGATTTGAAAGAACGTTCTTAATTAGATTCTCGCGTGTGAAATGGTTAGACAGGCTATCAATTGCACCAAGGGTCATGGTTGATCGTCCTTCTTAGGTATTCCGGTAAAGGGCTGATTGGCCTCGGCCATCTGATTAAGAGTGAACATATCGCTATGGGCACCGCCAAGCGAGAGGTGCATAACCTGTTTTGCGCGCGCCAACACGTCACGGTCTGCGTCAGCAGCAAATACGCGAGCCATGTCCAGCGCACTAGGAACGGCCCGTCCCGTCTCGACGACCTCAAAGACAAGCCCCATGTCACGCGCCGTTTCGGCGGGCCAGTCCTCGCCCCAGAGAACCAGCCGTTTGGCGGCCGCCATGCCGATCAACCGGGGTAAGCGGGTCAGCCCACCCCAACTGGGCAGCCCCTTGATATGCCGAACCTCGGGCAGCGCAAAAAGCGCGTCATGCCCGGCAATCCGTATATCGCAGGTTATCGCCAACTCCAGTCCGCCACCAACGCAATACCCCTCGACAGCCGCGATGGTCAGGCAGGGCAGTGCCTCGATACGGTCCATGAGGCGCAAACCACGGTCGAAATGAACGCGCGACTCCGCCTCCGTGCGCTCGGCATAGGCCTTGAGATCATCACCAGCACAGAAGGCCTTTATGCCTTCCCCAGCTAGTACTAGGGCAACAATGTCGCTGGCCTCTATTTCTTCCAAAGCCGCATGCATGGCGATCACCGTATGATGATCCAGAGCATTACGCCGCCGCTCTCGCTTGATTGTTAAAACCGCTGTGAGTCCATCCTCGTCGAGGGTCAGTTCGATTGTGTCAGTCAATTGGCATGCCCTCGGCTTGAAGATAGCGCCCGATGATCATCTTGTGGATCTGCGTGGTGCCGTCATAGATTTGATAGGCCTTAACATCGCGCATAAATCGCCCGAGTGGTACCTCACGAGATAATCCGTTTGCTCCCATGACCTGAATGCCTTCAACCGCTGCCCGCATAGCGATTTCGGTACACAGGTTTTTGGCCATTGACCCAAGGATTCCTGCCCTACGGTCGCGGTGTTTCTCAAACGCGTCAATAGCCTGCATCCAAACAGCGCGCGCAGCAACATATTCTGTAGCAAGCTCCGACAGTAAGAACTGCAGACCCTGATGTTCAATTATTGGTTTGCCAAACGCAATTCGTTCCCGCGAGTAACCAATCCCAATGTCAAGACAAGCACGAGCGGCGCCAAGAGCCTTAGCCGATACATTGAGCCGTGCTTCATCAAGTGCCGACATGGCTGTCTTCCAGCCGTCCCCCTCTTCTCCCAGCACATCGGCGTTTGGAACAAAGCAACGGTCGAATTGTAAAGTTGATTGAGGTGAGCCTTTGACTGAAATAAGTTTTTCGTCGCGTACGACGCTAAAACCCTTAGATCCCTTGCGAACCATGAAAGCAGAGATACCTCGCGATCGCAGGTTTGGGTTGGATTTTGCGAAAACCACTACGATATCCGCTATGCCCCCATGAGTGCACCAGGTTTTTGTTCCAGACAGAATCCAGCCACCGTCGACCTTCTCTGCAAGTGTCGTCATAGCCGCAGCATCCGAACCGGCTTCAGGTTCCGAGATTGCTATGGCCGGACACCATTCACCGCTTGCAACTTTAGGCAGGACCTCGGCCTGCAAAGCCTCTGACCCATGCTCAATTATAGGAGGTACAGCGTCAGCCCAGGTCGAAAGAATGACGGCAAAAGAACCCGAGCAGCGAGCTATCCGTTCTATAAGCTCAAGACGAGTTCTCAGCTCCAACCCTAGTCCACCGTACTTTTCAGGCAGCGCGATGGCAAACAGGCCGAGTTTCGCAGCCTCATCATGAAGATCCCAAGGATAACTATCGTTTTCGTCTATATCCTTAGCTTTCGGGGCAAGTTCATTTTCGATGAAACGGTCCACGCTATGCAACAACTCTCGTGAGAGTTGGTCCTGCTGCTCTTGATTTTCTAAAAAAGCATTCATAATTTAATTCCCAACACTGCTGGCCATGTGTGCAACAAGGTCGATACTGTCTGAAGTGACACCGTTTTGAATAAGAGTCACTTTGTTGATCTTGTCCGAGGTGCTGCGTGGCAGGTTTTTGTCGATACGCAGAAACCGCGGAACCATGTGTACAGGCAGTCTTTCGCACAAAAAAGCACTTAGTGCTTTCACGTTCAAACTATGTTCTTGACCAAGCTCCACTGCAGCCATCAGTTCAAAATCGCCATTCCCATCCGGCACCGCATAGGCCGCCGCTGCCTTTATGCCTGCAAAAGCGACAAGTTCCTGTTCGACCTGAAAAGATGAAATATTCTCACCTCGCCTGCGAATAACATGTTTGGACCTGTCAACAAAGAAAAAGCGCCCTTTGGCATCCTGCCGAAACATATCACCAGTATGATACCAGCCGTTTCGCCACGCTTCAAGCGATGCCTGAGGCATGTTAAAATAACGTGCAGCAATTACCCAAGGAATATCACATCTAATGCTAAGCTCCCCAACTGCCCCAGTGGGAACCTCAATATCGTTTTCGTCAACAATTCTTGCCGAGAACCCGTCGCGCAAAAGCCCGCAGTATCCCGAACCTGTATCCGAAATATCCACAACGATTTCAGACGTGATTGGCGGGCCGCATTCGGTCTGGTCATATTGAGTATAGACTTCAACCCCAAACCGCTTACGAAACAGTTCGACATTGTTTTGTAATGGATATTGTACAGCTAATCGTAATGGATTGATTGCATCGTCGGGTTTTTTTGATTGATTTAATAGGAAGTCTGACATGACACCAATTAACACAGTGACTGTCGCTCTATTTCGTCGCACCTGGTCCCAGAACCGCGTTGCGCTAAACTTTCCAACAATTACGAAGCTTGCACGGTAATAAAGTGCTGCCCACGGCGCGTAAGACCCCGCTATATGAAACCAGGCAGATGGCGACATGAAGCGATCATTCTTAGATAAGAATCGCAACCCATCAACTGCCATCGTCGCAGCATGAACGTGCGTGCTTTCAACACCCTTTGGAACACCAGTCGTCCCTGAAGTCAGAAAAATCGTGTGTACATCCCAGGGTTCTATTAGTGGAGTGTTCGTCAAAGGCTTTCCGAGAGCTGCCACGGCCCCGCCTGGCAGTGCCTCTCGCCCATCCTGCAGCTTTAATGGGTTTTCTGAGTCAATTGCAACGAGTGTTTTGAGACTACCAAACTGAGCATTTGGTAAACGCTCGAGAAGGTGGCCTGGTGCAATGAGCACATCCGGTTGGATATAGCTCAGCGCGTTTTCAAGTGGCCCTCCTCGAAGATCTGTGTTGAGCGGTGCTAACACGGCGCCCATGTACCAGACGGCTAAAGATAAACGAACGGCATCAGGCCCATCTGGCAACCATAAAGCGACCCTTTCGCGCTCTCCTAATCCAATAGCATGAAGCGCACCAGCAGTCTTCCGAGTCATTTCTAGCACTTCGAGATAGGTCCAAGTTGGGCCCTCATCGAAAATAACAAATGGCGCATCGGGTACCTCCTCTGCACATCGTTCAAGCATTCGCGGAAGAACGCACGAGTCACGGTCTTCAATTCGCTCTTTTAGCATTTCAATCGGTATCACAAGCCGGCTCTTATTTAGATTTTTACTGATATGATCATCGCGACTCGATCAATTTTAAACAACCGAAATTAATTCGGGCAAGGGTCGAATTGATTTCATTCTGCATAGGGTTGACTTTACGGATGCGTGGCGTTCGAGTATTTATTAGAAAGAAAGGACATGTCACTTGTTGAGAAAGTTGCCACCGCTAAACGCCTTGAGATCATTTGAAGCAGCAGGGCGGCACCTTAGCTTTACAAAGGCAGCGAACGAACTGTTTGTTACCGAGACCGCGGTCAGTAAAGCAGTGCGTAATCTTGAAGATCATTTTGGAGTAAAGCTCTTCTCACGGGAAAATACTGGACTTCAGCTCACCGAATACGGCACCTTTCTGCTCCCGAAGGTAAGCTGCGCACTAGATGACCTCAGTATTTCGGCACAAAGAGTATACCAAGCGCGTAACAAGACAATCACCATACTGTGTACGCCATATTTTGCAGCTAATTTAATCGCACCACTTCTAAGTGAGATGTCTATATTGGAACCGGAACTCAACATCACGATTCGGACATCCTTTCGCAATGAACAAATCAGTAATGCAGACTTTGACTTAGCAATTTGGTATGGGAATGTTGTGCGCGAAGGGTTTTTGCAGGAACCGCTTTGCAATTTACCGAGAGCACCACTGTGCTCGCCTGGATTCGCGGAAAAATTCGGGCTTTGGGACAAGCCACAAGCTTTGAAAAACGCTTATCTCCTCCATGAATTTGATTACTCGACTTGGGAAACTTGGTGCTATCAAGCAAATGTTAACAACATCAATGTCGCCAGAGGATTCGTAACTGATCAGTTCGAAACGAATTTGGTTGCAGCTCGCGCATCAGCCGGTATAGGTCTTTTTTTCAAAACTATGACGCAAGACCCCGCAATGGGGTTAATCGCCCCGTTCGGTTGCGACGTGACAATTGAAACGCAATATTGGCTTTATCAAAGAAGCGCGCCGCATGACCAAATTTTAGAAGACAAGATTATCAAATTCCTAAAAAATAGGATCGATCTTATTGGTGGATAGAATACTTTTACCCAAATTTGTTGACGCAATTCTGTTACTGAAAAGCGCTGGGGCCGATAAATTAGAAATGTACCCATAACGCATGAAATAAGGCAGATTATCGTTAGATTGTTCGTTTGAAGTCATTTAATAGATACTAACCAGACCCTGCCGCATATCGCCGGAGGCATAGATTGAGACTCCAAGTTTGAACAGAAAAAATATCTAGGAACCTCTGAAAATAAGTCGTTATGAGCAATAGTCTTTGTCTTGCTAGGCTCCTCAAAGAAACGAAAATCCGGATTTTAAGTGCGCTTAATAATCTCTGTGGCAATTGAAAACGAAGGCGCCGAAATAGGTTCGTTCGCTATCCGGATCTTTCGTGCAACTAGGGAAAGAAGAATTATTGATAAACTGTAACAGGGAGAAATGAAAATGAATACCAGCGAAGCAAACAAAATGTTCGCGTCCGCGCGTGCAGAAGAGTACAAAACCAAGAAAATCTCACGTCGAGAGTTTCTTTCACAAGTAACTGCAATGGGAGTGACCGCCGGCGCCGCTTACATGCTGATCGGCGAGCCTCGCCCGGCTTTTGCGGCTGGTCAGGCCAAGCAGGGAGGCACTCTGCGAATTGCCATGCCAGTGCGCGATATTCGTGAACCGCGCATGATGAACTCTACTGAGATGGGCAATCTTCACCGCGGGTTTTTCGAGCATCTTGTTGAGTATCAGAATGACGGCTCCTTCGTTCCAATGCTTCTGAAAAGCTGGGAAGTAAATGAAGATGCAAGCCAATACACGTTGCACATTCGATCTGGCGTCAAGTGGTCTAATGGAGAGGACTTCACGGCCAAGCACGTCGCACATGCTATAGAAGGTTGGTGCGATTCATCTGTGGAGGGCAACAGCATGAAAAATCGAATGAAATCAATGATTGACTCAGAAACGGGGAAAGCCACCGCAGGTGCCATATCCGTGACTGATCCTTTGACTGTTGTACTCAAGACAAACCGTCCAGATATTACGATCATTCCTGCATTGGCAGACTACCCCGCTTCCATCGCTCATCCGAATTTCAAACCTAATGATCTAGCAACATTGATCGGAACGGGGCCGTATCGTCTTGTCGAGCATGAGGTCGGTGTGCGCTCAGTAATTGAGCGCGATACGAGCCGGGAATGGTGGGGTTCAAGCGTTATGGGCGGTGCAATGCTTGATCGCATTGAGTATGTCGACTTTGGCAGCGATATGATCTCCTCTGTTGCTGCCGCTGAAAGCGGAGAAGTCGATATGCTTAGCGAATCGACTGGAGATTTCATTAAATTAATGGATGACTTGGGGTGGACTAAATCAGAAGTCACCACGGGCCAGACTATTGTAATCCGACCGCAACAGAAAGCAGAAGTAGATGGCAAAGTGCCATATTCCGACAAGCGGGTTCGGCAAGCGCTCGCATTAGCGGTAGACAATGAGATTATCCTTGAATTGGGCTATTCGGGCCTTGGCACCCCTGCAGAAAACCATCACGTCGCTCCTGTGCATCCGGAGTATGCGAAGCTGGCGCCGATTGGTCGGAACGTTGAAAAAGCCAAGCGGTTAATGGAAGACGCTGGAATGATGGACTTCGAACACAAATTGACGTCTATCGACACAGGCTGGATGAAGGATACGGTTGACGCTATTGCGGCTCAACTGCGCGATGCGGGCTTCAAAGTGAGCCGCGAAGTGGTACCTTCTGCGGCATTCTGGAACGATTGGAACAAGTTTCCTTACTCCGGAACGAATTGGAGCCACCGTCCTTTGGGAGTACAAAACCTCAATCTTGCCTATCGTTCCGAGGGCTCGTGGAATGAATCCGGTTTCGCGAATGCAGAGTTTGACACATTGCTCGACGAAGCTATGACGATTGCTGATGCCGACCAGCGACGTAAACTAATGTTCAAGATTGAAAGTATCCTCCAGGAGGAGGGAGTGATCATCCAGCCATATTGGCGGTCGCTCTACCGGCATTTCAGCCCCAACGTGATCGGCGCGGAAATGCATGTGGCGCGGGAGATATATCCCTACAAACTGGGCTTTGCGGCATAGATCAGTCGTTCACTCTCGAACAGATTTCAGAAAAACGGCCGGTCTTTTCGAACCGGCCGTTTCCATTTTGCACATAAGAAAAAACAAGGAGAGCTAATTTTTGCTACCCGAAAAGCCAGGGCATCCGGTCGATATATTGGGTTTCGAAGGCTTCAAGATCCGCTTTGTAGGCCTCTGTGATCGTTAGATCATCGACGCCAGTCAACAGGCGCCTGAGATTGAGATCGCTTAACACAAAACCGGTGGACCATCCAACTCCGGTGCTGATCCGTCTTGACCTAAAATCGACTGTGATAATTTCTTCTGGAACCGATTGAACAATCGACCTAAGTTCACAAACGTCTTCTTGCGTTACCGCCAAGGGTGCAAGACCCAATCGCACCGCATTGCTCTTGAAAACGGCACCAAAGCTTGGGGCTATCACGACCTTGACACCATAATCCTGAACGGCCCAGACGGCTTGCGTTCGCGCAGAACCGCAGGCGAAATTCTCATCTGCGATCAGGATCGTGGCACCTGCGAATGTCGGATCGTTGAGAGGATGCTCCTCAATAATATTTCCGTCCAAAGTGAAACGCTGATCGTAGAACAGATGGTTGCCAAATTTCCCTTCGTCGCGGGGTCGGTAGACAAACCGGCCAGGAATTATCTGGTCTGTGTCAATATCTGTACCGGAAACATACACAGCGGAGCCGGTCAGTTCTTCAGTCATCCAGTTAGATAAGCTCATCTAATTACCCTCAATTTACGAACGTCGGTGATCTTGCCAGTGATGCTAGCAGCAGCCACCATTGCCGGGCTCATGAGATGTGTCATGCTGCCAGGCCCCTGCCGCCCGGGAAAGCTTCGGTTGGTAGTCGAAGCGCATCTATTTCCGGGTGAAACGACACTGTCATGATGGCCGAAACACAGAGAGCATCCGGCCTCGCCCCATAGCAGTCCCGCATCGAGAAAAACGCGATCAATCCCTTCCTTCTCTGCCTGTATGCGCACTGCGGTTGAACCTGGCGTCACTAGGCCCGGCACCACAGCCTTCCTGCCGCGCAAGATATCCGAAGCCACGCGCAGGTCCTCGATGCGACCATTAGTGCAAGAGCCGATGAATACTTGGTCAATCTTTAGCCCCTCGATCGGCATACCGGACTTCAAGTTCATGTATCGCAATGCTTCGGTAATACCGTTGTCGCCATCTCCGTCGACCTGCACCTCTGGGATCTGCTCGTGGATCGGAATGACCTGATCGGGTTTTATGCCCCAGCTGACCATTGGCACAACGTCCGCTGCGTCGAGCGTGACTGTCTCAACGTAGTGCGCATCAGGATCCGGCCGTAGCGTCCCCCAATAAGCCTCTGCCTGATTCCACAATTCGCCTTTAGGCGAGTTGGGGAGGCCTTCAAAATAGCGGATTGTCTTGTGATCCGGCGGGACAATTGCCGCCCAGGCACCAGCCTCTAGCATCATGTTGCAAAGAGTCATCCGACCTTCGATACCAAGCGCATCAACAGCGGGACCGAAGAATTCAATACAGTGTCCATGACCTCCATGCGCGCCGATCTGCGAAATCGTATATAGCGCAAGGTCTTTGGGAGCGCTGCCTGCTGGCAAGTTCCCTATGATATGGATAGCCATCGAAGACCGCGGATCCTGCCAGAGTGCATTGGTGTTCAGGATGTGGACGGCCTCGTCATAGCCAACGCTAATTCCCAGTGCGCCAACACCACCATGGCTTGTCATGTGCGAGTCCGTACCCGTCACGATCAAACCTGGCAGCGTGATCCCTCTCTCGGGAGCGACCACATGGTATATCCCCTGCCGATCGTCGTCGTAGCGCAGCACATCGATGCCATACTCGCTGGCAAATTCATCGAGCAGTGCAAAAACTCTCTTGATCTCGGGATCTGTCGGGCCCGCCGCTCTGTCAAAAGTCGGCGCCAGATGAGACACCATGAGATATTTGTCCGCAGGGCGCGGAACCGTAAGGCCCTTTTCCCGAAGTTGGAAGAGGCAGTTGTAGGCACTTTCGTCCATGTAGATTCGGTCAACATGCAACAGCTGGCTGCCGTCCGTCTGCGAAACGATACGGTGGTTATGCAGGATCTTCTGGCAAACTGTCATCGGCTCTGGTTGTGATTGACCGTGCCGCGACGGTGCATGTTCATCCGTCAATGTCTGCTCGTGTGTCATGAATACTGCCCTTGCGGGTGGCTAGCTGAATAGGTTGCGACAGGTGAACCCAGCACGTCCATATCGGGCGTAAAGCCAAGGCCGATGCAGTCACTAGTCACGTACATTTCGCCGTTTTCACTGACAAGTGAGGCGGCCCCGGTCACCCTATCCACGATGTCTGTGCAGCTGAGTGCGCCCCGCATCATCTTCGGGCTTCGCGAATGCGCCAGATGAGCCGTCGCCAGGGTGGCAACCTCGGCGCCGATGACATCCTTAATCCAGTAGGGTAGCCCCATGGCATCGGCGATGTCGCAGATTCGCCGGGCCTTAGTCAATCCACCCACACGCCCAATCTTGAGAGCAATGGCATCTGAGACCCCTTGTCCACCAGCCAAAAGAACATCATCGGTGGTGACGATCAACTCGTCAAGGATCATTGGTAATCCGATCTTGGGCCGAAGTGCGGCGCATTGGGAAAGCGTGTAGCAGGGCTGCTCAACGTAGATATCAAGATCTCCGAAGAACTTGCAGACCCGGATGGCCGTAGCTAGATCCCAGCTGCGATTAGCATCCACGATAACAGTCTTATCACTACCGAACCCTTCTACAATCTCACGGTAAATCGCCATGTCATTGAAATTCGGCGCTGCGATGTGAAGTGAGTACTGCCGGTACCCCTTGGCCTGATAATGTTCCAGCGCTTGACGCATACCATCGACGCTGCCAGGAACCGAAGCGATCAGTTCCATGGTATCAGTCATGCGCCCGCCTAGTAGGTCGTGCACTGGCATTCCAACGCTTTGCCCAAAGATGTCCCAACAGGCGTAGTCCAACCCAGTTTTCGCGTAGTATTGTTGCTCGACCACTTGGTCCATCACCAGGTTAAGTTCCTCAAGTTTACACGGATTACGGCCGATCAGGGCCGGACCAAGCTCTTTGAGAACTACCAGGACGCCGTCGGGCATGGCTGGCAGGTAGTTTGCACCATAGGGGCAAACCTCACCCCACCCAATGAGGCCCTCATTGGTATGGACCGAAATGAGGGTACTCTTGAGGGTCTCTACTGTGCTGCGCGCGCTCTTGTAAGGCCCAAGGGCTATGCCAAGAGGCACTTCGTAAGCTCGGATCTCAGAAATTCGCATTTAGAGTTTCCTATTTTTCTGAAAGTTTGTCGTTGTTGGGTTCGATAGCGGAAAGCTTTTCCAGTAAGGGCATATACGTGCGATCTGTGAATGCGGGCATCGTTTCAGTGTTGATGGCGCCAATTTGACCGATGATCAGAAGCAATTCGGCCATCGCTTCATCCGACGGTGCCTCAAATACCAACACAAAGTCGTAAGCGCCCATCGTCATGTAATATTGCATCGAGATACCAAGCCGCTCACGCGCCTTCGCCACGATTTCGCCTCGCTTAAGCGAACGCGTGATCTCACTTTTGCCAGTCCCCGTCATCTTAACAAGCGAAATGAACGTCTTCATTCGTTGTACTCCAGCTCTTCCGTCAACTTAGGGCCACCCCGGGGACCCATGCGTTTTTCGGGGATTGCGCACTCGAACATTCCGCGCAGCTTTAAATCAGTGTCCTGAGAGATGTGAACCGGAAAGTGTTCCGAGAGGATTTCGTTGGCGCGGCGCGTTGCGTGATCGAGGATGGACTGCGACCCAGACTTGGACCAGTCCTTCATCGAGGTGCGATCTGCAACTTCAGGGTAAGCGAAGCTAGACTTCATTCGAGCCAGGGTTTGAGGATCGCCGAGATAGTGCCCTTCCCCCCCAATACAAGTCTGGCGTATCATATCGACAGCGAGCTCAGTATTGTCGACCACAAAGCCGCGCATCGTACGCTTGGCCATTGCAATGACATCGTTGTCTATAACCAGTGCGGCCTGAGAGTTCCCGAGGCCAGTGGCTAGCGACCCACCGCCACAATAAAGTAGATTTCCACCGGAATTACCGATGAAGCCATGCTGCATCGCCTTCTCGGCTCCGGCTTGAGCATCGGGCAGCTTGCTGTCGGAAATTCCAGACACGGTTCCATTTGGAATGTTGTAGTAGCGGGACATTTGACATGCAGCCGATGACAACAATGCCTGCTCTCCACTGCCAGCCGCAGCCGCGCCCGTTCTCAAGTCGGAAACCAACGGCCAGGTGCCGAGGAAAACACGCGCTTCAGGCGAAATCGCAAGAGCATAGACCAGACCGCCCAACACTTCCGCAATGCACTGCACGATCGATCCTGCGAAAGTTATCGGCGAGGTTGCGCCAAGCTGACCCGAGGAGCACAGGTGAACCGGCATTCCCATCCTTACAGAGTACTCTAGCCCAAGACAGGACTCTTCGGCGAACTTCAACGGCGGCACCACGAAACAGCACACATTACTGACGGAGGGTCGGGCCCGCCAAGCCGCCTCGCTGCCCAAAACATGATGCATCATTTCGATGCTTCGTTTCACGTTTTCGCCATTAAACCAGCTGAGGCTAGCGGGCTTCGAAGTACCGCTTATGCAGGCATAAAAAAGGTTAAGATCGACCCGATCAGTATCGGCGATATCAGTAGGTGTTCCACAGCGGTGAAAAACGTCAATATGATCCAGTGCGTCGGCTATCCGAGCAAAATCATAGATGTCTGCAGCCGTCATTGGACGGGTCTGTCGCGAAATCGCATCCACTACAAGGATTGACCCGCACCCTGTCGCAAAATAGGTTCTCGATCCAGCAAGTTCCACGTCGTGATCGGGTTTTTGTCCGTAAAGTATCAGAGAGGTGTTTGCCCGTGCGATGGCATCTTCGACTACCGCCCTTGGAAAAGTAACACGACCATCACTGCGCTCGACACAGCCCGCAGCCAGCAATCTATCTCGCGTGAAGTCCGGGGCTTCAGCAAAACCAACCGTTTCCAGAACTTCCAGCGCAGCATCGTGGATGCGAGCCTTGTCATCATCGCTCAGAAAACCAACTGCACCACTCTTTAGGCCCTTTTCGACTACGCTAGGATTGCTCCCCCCGTGCTGACGTTTTCTCTTGCTTCTTCGCCTCACCACATTCAATGCTTGCTCCTTTATGTTTGCTGATGGCTCCCACGTAGCGCCTGCATCAACGTGACAGAACACAAAGAAGCGTAGTAAATAAAAATGTAAAAAGAAATTGAATTATTTTCACGTTATAACCAACTATAATTCTCCTAAAAGGCAAGATAAAATTTGAATTTAGACCCAGAGAATTTGTTTGACACACAATGAAAAGAACTCCTTTGTCGACTTGATATCAAAATGATTATCTTTCTGTTGAACAAATTAGGAGCGGCTACATGCAAAAACGGATTATCCTTGTAACCGGTGCCGCAGGCGCAATGGGCGCGGCCATCGCTGAACGTCTTAGTAAAGATGGTTTCCACTTGGCGCTTTGGGACAAGGATGAAGTAAACCTAGATAAGGTTGCGACACGATACAATGGCGCTCGCTCTTGGGCTCTGGACCAGACAGACGAAGCTGCCGTGCGAAAGGCCGCAAAAGAGGTTCAAGAGATGGGGCCAGTCTACGGGCTTGTCAACACAATCGGCTGGACCAATGGAACGAAATTCATCGACGAGGAAGCCAACTATTGGCGCAAACTTATCGAAATCAACTACATGGCAGCGCTATACGTTACTCATGCGCTACTGCCAGGCATGGTCGAACGGCAGGTTGGAAAAATTGTCTATATTACATCTGATGCAGCGAAGGTGGGAACTGGTGGAGAGGCCGTTTATGCCGGAGCAAAGGCAGCTGAAGTTGCTTTTGCCAAAAGTCTCGCGCGCGAGACTGCTCGCTACAACATAAATGTTAATTGTACTGCACCTGGCCCCACAGATTCCCCACTGATGCGCGATGTAGAGGCGCAAAATCCCGAAATGATCCGCCGAATGACAAAAATGGTTCCGTTTCGGCGTCTTGGTACTCCGGAAGAACAAGCCGACGTTGTCGCTTTTCTTGTTTCCGAGGACAGCCGCTGGATAACCGGGCAGGTCCTAAGCGTATCGGGTGGATTGACAATGGTGTAACTGTTTCAAAACCATGAATACGAAAAAGGGCGACATCGCCGAGATACAGACTTTCCACTTACTGTCATTTTTCCCAATTAGGGCCAATTTTGGCAGTACCAATGTGTCCCTTGGAAATCCATTAGATCAATTTGAGGATAGGTGTAGACCAAAACTCACGTTAGCCATTATAGGAATATTGGTCGAGACGTTAGCTCAAAATCACAAAATATATCTAACTAAAGCGAGTGATTTTAATGTACTAATTGTAACAACGGAATGGATATTACAAAGAAAGTCACTGCTCAAGGGTAGCCCTGAACAAAAAAATACTTCCACAAGTATATCATTGGTTATTGCAGTGGAGATGAACAGCTTTGAATAATGACCATGGCTTCAAGAGACCTATCGCTCTGAAAATTAAAATTCTAATCCAGCCAGGTGCTCGTCTTTCAGAACTTTTTACGGTGCGCGATGCGAGTACTGGCTTAGGTGATCAAGTACCAGGAGTGTCATGTGAGGTTGTTTCTGCGAAAGGCGGTGAAATAACCGTTTCTGAAGAAATAAAATTGTCTACCAGACCCGCACAATTCGAGCCTTTGCCCGGCCTTTTAGTAATAATCGGCTCTAAATCGGATCATCTCGATGCAAAATCCACTGCACTTGTCTTCTCAAAGGCGATGCGGCAAGGATGGCGGGTGCTTGTACTTTCTGAAGCAATTGGCCTGTTATTAAGCGAAAATTGTCTAGAGGGGTTGGACATTTGTTTACCTTGGACTGATCCAAATAATTTAGATCCGACGCAAGATTACGCTGCTGCTAGGCAATTTATCTATCGCACCGACAGACGGGTAACTACCTCAGTGGGCCGTGCATCTACTATTCATGCCCTTCTAAACGTTTTTATAGAGTTCTATGGCCTTCCACTCGTATACAAACTCTCCGAAAATCTGCACGTGGGCTATATTCGCTCGGCCAACGCGTTTCAACGGATGAATATAAGCGATAGGTATCACTTAGAAGATCCAAGGCTTGTGAGAATGATCGAAATTTTTGAAGCGAAGCTTGATGATGAGATCTCGCTCTCAGATACTGCTAAATCTTTAGGTTTGAGCTTAAGGCACCTGGAGCGTCTTTGTAAACGTTATCTGGAAAGATCCCCCAAAAGCATGCTACTCCACTTACGGGCAATGAAAGCACGATGGATGCTCGAAGCGACTGCTATGCCAATGATGGAAATCGCTTTAGCCTGCGGTTATTCGGACAACATTTCCATGAGCAAAAACCTCCGCCGAAAATTTGGCTCAACGCCCTCAGATATTCGGAGGAAAGCAATTTCAAATCCATTTAAGTGGAAATGAAGAGCTAGCTGCAGAGTCTTTCCGCGCATAGTGAAACGCATTAATCATCTCATAATGAGTGACAAAATAATGCCCGTTTAGTGCACTCTCGTCTTGCTTGACGAGATCTGTTGGGACAGTCTCGTTCTGCCACGGGGACAGCAAGTCGCGCACGGGTGCGCGCGCGTTGCGAATGTGGCGCTCTATTTTGGAACCCATTTGGAGCCCACGGCTTTACCGGTTTGTGTATTATTTCTGCTAAGTCATTGATTTTAGTGGTGAGCCGTACAGGATTTGAACCTGTGACC
>Ga0163111_10001062_pt1 | contig 16651 bp, 11 predicted proteins | sample CRUFie1St18metaG_FD_109645 | JGI IMG/M metagenome (GOLD analysis project Ga0163111, IMG submission 109645) | Marine microbial communities from the Costa Rica Dome - CRUD Field 142mm St18 metaG | ecosystem: Environmental > Aquatic > Marine > Oceanic > Photic zone | place: Costa Rica: the Eastern...
ATTTCTGGTGACATCTTTATTCGAGCACACTCTGAGTTCTAAGAGTTTCTCAAAAATTTCGGGAGCAAACTCGATGAACTCTTTCTTTAAAATTGAGCCAACGCACTCGACGACTTTCATCGCACTTTTCGGAACTTCGCTGCGTTGACCATGAGATGGAGGTGCCAATGCTTTGAGCAAAATTTTAGACAAAGCCGTTCGCGAACTCGTTGAAATCTTATCTGGGACAGACTGTATAGAAGAAGCAATCGCCTCGAGTGCGCCAGAGATCAATACCATGTCGATTTTTTTCTTTTCTTTCTCGCTTGCGTATTTCCCTCCCTCTTCTGCTTCCTCGACGTTGTCGTCGTCGGAATCCGCAGATCCAATTTGATCGTCTAATATCCCCAACGCTTTATTGATCAACCATCTTGGATGAGCATCTCGCGCAACATCTTCTTCTTTAAAGTCAACATCAAAATTTGCGTGTAAAGCCGCGCAAGCCCTTAAAATTAAAGACTTTACCGTCGGCGTCTTTGCGGTTCTTTCGTAATCTCTTCGCAACGATTCCCCTACTTTTTTCAACTCTTCTTCCGTTGCGTCGAAAGGTAGCTGCATACTGAAAAGAGCAATTATCGGTCCCAAAGCAGCAGCTTTAGTCGTATTCTGTTGCTCGCTCCGGAACTGCCGCATGCATATATCGCGCATTTCTCTCGCATTTGCTGAACTTTGGTTTTGCCCAATGCGTTCGATATGTTTGGTAATCGTATCGAAAGCCTTCGCCCGAGCCGCTTGAACGTCTTTCGCAGCCACGTTCGCAGTTTCTTTCAAATAGCTCAAAATCCCAACGTCAGGGTCCAGAAATATCGCCGATAAAGCCGGGATGTTCTCCTCATGCGCAGCCTCTAAGGTTTCCTGTTATTTTTTCAAAGAAGAAAATGGTTAGTTATGTTCTTGCTTTCTTTTGTAAACTCTCTCTCTCTCTCTGTCTGAAAACACGCGAAGAAAATTCCATCTACACCACTACGTGTTAACGAACCTGTATCGTCGCGATGATTTGTTTCGACTCGTCTTCGGGGCCGAGCGCGTGCGCCGATTCTCGTCGCGCGACTCTCGCGAGTCGCTTTAACGATTCGCGCAAGGCAGTTTCCATCTCGCGAGAAAATTTGTGCGCATTCTTTTCCTCTCTCTTTGCGATGAGATTTCTCCGTCAATGAGCGCGCGTGCGGAACAAAAAAACGACACAAAATCGGCTTCCCGTTAGCGCGTCGAGGAGGATGGCGTCATCTGTGCTGCCCTCCGCGCGCGACAGAAAGATACAACAACGACAAACAACAACAACAACAACAACACTCTTTTTAAAGGTTTGATGTTTTGTGTGAATCGATACGCGCTTTTTATTTTCGAATTTTTCTTCTCGAGTTTTCTTTTGGTTTGGGTCGTCCTCAACACTCAAGTTTGGCAAAAGACAAAAATCTCTTCTCTGACAACAACTCTTTACAAAAAAGGCTTCGAAGGAAGATGTCTCAAAACTCCCCGTCGTGGTGGTTTCGGAAGATTTCCCAGCACGGCGCGCACGACGTCACCAATCATCGGACGAACGAGACCCCGAACGGCGCGTCGACGAGTCATCCGCAACCTCGTCGCCACCGCGAAAAAAGTCACCCCCAAGAAGGAGGAGAACTCATTGATAGAGAAAATCCCCTAGCGTCGTCCACGGAATACGTCTCTAAAGAAGACTTGGGAAGAGCGACGTGGCTCTTGTTACATTCGATAGCGTCGCAGTACCCAGACGAGCCGACGGAAAGAGAAAAGAGAGACGCGAAAAATTTAGTCAACGCCATTACGAATTTATATCCGTGCAAGGAGTGTCAGGTGCACTTCAAGACGGTTATTGATAAGTATCCTCCCGAGGTGGCAGATTCGGTGAGCTTCCAGGAGTGGATGTGTAAAGTGCACAATGCAGTGAACGAGAAATTAGGAAAGGAGATATTTGATTGCGCGAAAGTAGACGAGAGGTGGGGTGGAGTGGAGTGTTTTGGAGAGGATGGGAGTAGCGAAGGAGGATGTAGCTTTGAAGATGCGCCGAGAAGGAGTCGCCGAGTGCGCTGAATGCCATGCGCATGTCATATAGATTTTCTTATATAGAAAATATATCGTTAGAACACTATTATTATTAACGCTACGTGTATTTATGATTCTTTCTTCTTCTTTGCTTGGACTCGGTTTTTGATTTCTGGCAAAATAGTCGAGAGCTGACGTTCAGCCATCATGAGCGCAATCGTTGGCGATTCGTCTTTTTTATGCTTAATCGACGTAACTTTACTTGCGCCTAATTGTTTATACATCGGAGTAAACTCCGTCGTTTTCAATTTTAAAGCGGCGCGTAATGGTTCGGAATCCACCTGCCAGTTTGATACGCGCAAGGCAAGAAGAATAATGTGAAGGACGAGTAAATCCTTTAGTCTCTTCGTTCGCAGTCGCGATTCGCCGTATTGCGTCCCGTCTCCAACATCTACTTCCGTAAATGTATCGATGATACACTGCTGTATGAGCGGATCTACCCGCTCAGGTTTCGTAAACAACCATTTGTGCTTCACTTCCTCTTCTATTATTTCTATTTCTTCTTCTTCTTCTTCTTCTTCTTTTTCCCCATCTTCTTCCTTCTTCACGCCTTCTTCTCCTTCCTCTCCTTCCTCTTTCCGCTTTCGTTTCTTCATCTCTATTCGTTTCGGCCTGGTCTCTTTCACTCGTCCACTTTTTAAGCTCGCAAATTGTAGAAGTGCATCCATAAACGCCAACGCCTTTGCTTTCTCCGTGGCATCGAAACTGTGGTCGCCGGCAGAAATCACCCAATTCGGATCAGTCACGTGAATCATCGGTAACAAATCTATAATTGCTTTCGGTTTTTCCGACCCGCCCAAAGACTCTGTCATAGCCTCCACAGTCGTTTTCTTCCCGGCTTTTATGAAGTCGTTATATGGTAAATTATGCGAGAACAAGACGTAGCCCGGTGTCAATTTCCACGGAAACGCCTCGTGTGGCTTCGTCGCCTCCAAATCATGGGGTGGCAAATTTCTCTGTTCTCCCGCCTTCTGCATCAAATCTTTTCTCGTCATCGCGAACCTCGACGATTTGCCAATTTGTGATTCTAACAATTTCGGCGATGCGATGGCATCCGAGTCCAACTTCCTCGCCGACATGAGCTTTGCCTGTTGTCTTTGCCTCTTTTGCGAGGAAAACAACTTTGTCGCGTCTGCGGTAATCGCCCTTCGCACGTTAATATCGTCGTAATCCAACTTTTCTACGTCGTCTCTGTTGAACTGATAGTTAAGTCTCTGTGGTCTCGTCAACATATGAACCACAGAATCGCCACATAACCTTTGTAACTTCAACACGTACTCCCCGGAGTCTTCCTTGCCAACTGGCACTAATCTACCCAAAACGTCCATCGATCGTCCGTCTTCGTGTGCCATCACGCCCTGAGTCGCATCTTTCGGCAACACGCCAATGCCAAATCCACACTTCTCGTGCGCGAAATTTTTCCCGATAATGTCGCACCCGTCGCCTCTCCCAACAACCACTAAATGCCGTTCCGAATGCGGCGTATCGCCGTTTCCAAGTTTGCCATTGGTGAAGTTATACGCTCGTTCGTACGCATCATTCCCAAACTCCTTCTCCAATTCCCTGTCGCTCGTATCTGGATTACCTCTGAACAAGTTGAACGCGTACGTCCCGTCGGTCAGAGTTGTCGGCGCGGTGCGTAAAGAAACGACCAAAGGGCCTCCCAAATCGTTCCCTTCGTTTTTTTCCGACGGCGCAACTTCAATCTTCAAGGCCTTGATGTCGCGCATCGCCGCCGCCGCCGCCGTCGTCTTCGTCGTCTTCGTCCTCGGGCCGTCGGGGGTCCGTTTCTTCTTCTTCTTCTTCTTCGGCGGGGCTGCCACGAGTCTTGTGCCCGCGTCTGTGCGCGCGCGAGCTTTGGAGAGTGTGCGCACGTGTGAAAAAAGCGCCCCCGCCTTTTTTGTTGAAAAGAGAAGCGAAGACTGAGGACGGAGTTTTTGCTCGTACGAACACGAAAAAGCGAGAGAATGCGGGTCCAAAAAAACTGTCGAGAGTCGAGTCCTCGGGGGCGTGTTCCCCTTTTGTGTGTCCACACACCGTGTGAGAGAGTGGGTTCGGGGACGCAAAAAAGAAAGATTTCAGTCCCAAAAAGTTGGAAAAGATACGCCCTATTTGTCATATTTACCACATTATACAACCGCAACAAGTGCGCGCTTCCTTCGTTTTCTTTTCTCGCGGCGCCGCGTGGGGAGCAGAAGAGAGCTCGTCAAGAAATAGAGCAGAGCGGAGCGCCGTCTCGTTTTCTCTCTCTGTCTCTCCGCGACGTCGCATCGAGTCCGGTCGAATCGCACGATTGGAATTCCAAAAGATAGATACTGTAATATTTGATGTTGCAAACGGCAACGAAAATGGCTTCCTCTGCTTCTTCTTCTACGATGATGATGAACGGCAGTAATACGTTTCGACAAAGACCGCACCGCGCGAACGTTCGAAACTGCGGTGCTAAAACTCAGCGCCGCTCTGTTATCAAAGCGATGGCTGGTTCCATCGAATCTCCGGACGAAGAGTATGACTGCGTTGTCATCGGTTCTGGCATTGGTGGTTTATCCTGCGGGTCGTTGCTTGCTCGGTACGGGAACTCGGTGAAAGTGTTCGAGTCGCACTATTTAGCCGGTGGGTGTTGCCACATGTTCGATCACAAAACACCCGAAGGGGATTTATATAAGTTCGAGGTTGGTCCGTCTATTTGGGAAGGGTTGGATCGACCGACAGGTAACCCGCTGAGGATGGTTTTTGACGCGTTAGGAGAGGAGATGCCGGTCAAGACGTACGATGGGATTTCGCTTTGGACAGAGGAAGGACACTGGAGGTTTCAAACTGGAGACGACGAAGCGCCGGGTGGGTTTTGCGATTTGTTGAGAGAACAGTCGGATAATCCAGAGTTGGCCATTAAGGAATGGAAGGCGTTGAAAGGACGGTTGGAACCGCTGTACGACGCGTTGGACGCGTGCCCGTTAACCGCGCTGAGACAAGACGCTGGCTTGCTCGTGTCCACGATTATTGCCGTGCCATTTTATTTAACACACCCAATGGTTATGTTAGACATTCCGTACATTTTGGATTCGTTTCATAAGTTGTCTGAACAATACGTGACCGATAAGTTTTTGAAACGGTGGATTGATATGTTGGCATTTTTCAGTGGGTTTCCGGCGGAAGGGACAATGGGTGCAACGATGATTTATAGTATCCCTGGGTTCCATCGACCGGGGGCGTCGTTGTGTGCGCCAGAAGGCGGGACGCAAGCGGTCGTGGATAAGTTGACGTATTGTTTAGAAAAATTTGGCGGAGAGTTGCAATTGAAATCGCATGTGGAGGAGATCATCGTCCAAGACGGCGAAGCGAAAGGCGTGCGATTGAAAAACGGGAAAGTGATTAAAGCGAGAAATGCGGTGGTGTCGAACGCGACTATTTGGGATACCGTGCCCATGTTACCAGATGCGGAGGTTTTGAAAGCGCAGCAATTGGACCGTTCCGTGGAGTGGAAGGAAGAGATGTCTGAAATTCCAGAGCTCGGTTCCATCATGCATTTATTTTTAGGTATCGACGCGACTGGGCTACCGGATCTAGATCCCTCGCATATCTGCATTCGTGATTGGAATCGTCCGTTGGGTGACCCGCAGAACGTGGTAACTATATTCATTCCGACTGTGTTAGATCCGGAAGTTGCGCCGGAAGGGAAACACATCGTTCACGTCTACACCGCCGGTTCAGAACCGTACGACATTTGGAAAGAAAAACAAAGAGGCACGAAAGATTACGAAGATTTTAAACGCGAACGAGCGGAAATTTTATGGGAAACCATGGAGCGCATCATCCCGGACATTCGCGAACGCGTGGAAGTTGAAATTTACGCCTCCCCTCAAACCCACCAACGGTTTTTACGACGCCACAAAGGTACGTATGGTCCGGCTTTACAAGCTGGCGGTAACTTATTCGACGTGTTGCCATTACCAAACATCCCCCAACCGGGCGTATTGACTCCCATCCCAAAGCTCTTGCGGTGCGGTGACTCCGTCTTCCCAGGCGTTGGCGTCCCCGCCGTTGCCGCGTCTGGCGCCATCGCCGCCTCCACCCTCGCGCCATTACCCGCCCATCTCAAAATGATGTGGGACGTCTCTCAAACGCAAAACAACTTCTGGCAAAAAAACGGTGGGAGAGATAAATGGCTTCGAGAAACCGAGAAACCATTCCACCCGAGCGAAGGTGGAGGTGCAGAACACATGGACCCAAGCGAATATTACAAAGCTGCCGCGAACAAAATGAAAGTCACGGGAAATATGAAACCGTCCGGGTTGGAGAATGAATCTTCTTCCGCGGTGAGCATTTAAGTGCAGAGAAATGAGAGATGAAGAGTTTGTATTATAGCTTATATAGCTACTAGAACCGATTAATGTTGTCATTTTTGAGGATAACTACCAGTTCTTTCTAAGATTTATTACTTCTTCCTTCTTCCAAAAAAATATCTGCCTTTTTCATCCACAGAATACAAACGCACCGATTACACGTGTATGCACAGCATACAATCCGACAAAATATCATGCCAAAATCTATGGACCCGTGTCAAATATGCGATCGTTTTTTCACGGCCGCGTTTAAAGCCATCATCGGGTTCATAAAGTGGTTTTTTCGAGGGACCTTGGACGGCAACAGTCCGTTTTCAATTTTGGCGTTTCCATTGGTGTTGCTGTATCACTCCGTTGTTATATACCTAATACCAACCCTCGGCATTTACGTAAAGCGAGCATATCGAGTTTTCTTAAGTTTTCTGTGCAAACCGTTCGGTGGGTACGTTTTGGATGACTCGCCGCACTTCCACACGACCGCGATGGTTTTAGGTAAATACGAAGAAAAGGACGGCGAGGAAAGTTTGAAAGAATTATATGAGAGGCGGAAATACAAGACGTACGAAGAGTGGCACAAGACGATTGAACTCGTGCGGTTTAAAGATTTAGGTCCAATAGGAAGTACAAAAGTGAATGAAGATGATCTGAATACGTATCTATTCAAAGAAGGTATCAATCCGTCGGATATCGGGCAAGGTGCGTTGGGCGATTGTTGGTTACTAGCGGCCATCGCGTGTCTTGCAGAACATCCGGATGCCTTGAGATCTTTGTTCATCGATCGAGAGATTAACTCGAGAGGCTATTATAAGTTACGATTATTTCACGCGGCAAGAGATAAATGGGTCACGGTTGGCATGGACGATCGATTTCCAGTTAAAATTGCTGAAACCAAGTTCTCATCAAAGAAAGAACTGCTATTTCTCAGAGATACGGACAACGAGTTGTGGGTTTGTTTATTACAAAAAGCGTTCGCGAAGATTTTCGGGGGCTACGCGCAACTCGAAGGAGGATCATCTGTTATCGCGTGGAACTTTTTAACTGGCGGCAATTCCATGATGCTCACACGCAAAGCCAATGAGACGGTCTGGGATAAGGAGGATTATACATTTGGTTCCGAGAAGTCATTCGAGGATACGTGGTGTATTCGAGTAGGACGGTCGTCGGTGTTCTATACTGTAAGTTCCGAACGAGACTTTAAGAAGAAAACGGGAGACCAAGTTTTTGACGTCTTGAGAGCGTACGCGAAAGCGAAATGTCTCTTGGGCGCATCGATTCAAAAGAACGACGACGAAAAGACGGAAGATGAAAGAGAGACTGGATTAATCGTTCAACACGCGTATTCCATTTTAGAATGTCGGCGACCGGGAATGAAAAGCATGGACAAAGTCTACGACAAAGGCAAAACGGGAGTCAAACTTGTCAAATTACGAAACCCATGGGGGGACGATCACGAATGGAAAGGCGCATGGTCCGACGGTTCTAAAGAATGGACCGAAAATCCAACCTTCGCGGAGGAATTAAACTACGTACCGAAAGCAAACGACGGCGTCTTTTGGATGGAATGGTCGGATTTCAGCAAAATTTTCACCAAGATTCAAATATGCGACCGGGATGCGAACAAAGATCTTTCCTTGGAAATTTTCGAAGACTACCCGAAATGTGGACCGATGATTGGGTGCTTGCACGGATGCGCTTCTTTTTGGTGTAAATGCAACGGATGTCGAGTGATTTATTTCGGAAACGAAAAAGGAGACGCGATGAAGTTGGGTGGAGGATGTACAAAAATGTGCACCGCTGTTTAGGGAACACTCCTTTATATCACACCTTGCTACGAAAAAGCTGAAAAAGCTGAGAATGATGACCTTTTACGTACCTTTTTTGTAATAGAAATCCCCTATGATGTAACAACCCTTCTCTCTCCCTTTTGTTGTTTTTTATTAATTAAGGAGGGGTTTAGCAAATTTAAAGGGGGGACGAGGCATCCAACCAATTCTGCACAAAAAAGCGATACCTTTCGGAAAAGGCAACAACAACAACAACAACGGCACATATGATTGTGTTCGTGTTAGATAGCGTCAAAGACACGGACTTCTATAAAAAGAACAGAATAGTCACGACTGATTCTCGATTCGTCGAGTTGGCGACGAAGTTTCAAGCGCTCGATTATTTGGCCTTGTTGTATTTCAGCTCATTGTTGCTCTTCATTATCGCAATTCACTTATTTTTTGTTTTCGTCCGGTGGTTCAGGAAGCAAGTGGATGTCTTTCGAAAGACGAGATACGACATAGTCAACTATCGAATCGTGAGAGTTACCGTAAACGATGATATGAAAGGAGAGGTGAAAAAATCGCCGTTAAAAACGTTCCAAGGATTATTTCAACCGTCTCCAATTAAGAACAAGAGAACGCCGGACAAAAAAGCATTGAAGGTGCCTGAATTAGAATTAGCAGAGAAGAACGGAACGACGACGAAAACACCTATAACGCCGCCAAAGACGAACGGAACTTCTACGCAGCGAAAAAAAGAGGAAAAGAAATCACCCTCGCGCAAATTGAGTTTCGAGAACGGTAAGAAGGAGGAAAAAGAAGAAGAGCAACAACAAAACTCGCCGTTTTCTTTCCTGAAAAATTTGTTTCCGGAACCGAATTACGTTGGGTATGTGACTAACGCCGATAAAACGTACACCACTGTGTTAATGCAAGATCACACGAAGAAGAGAAGAGAAAGAAGAGTGAAATTGATTCCAGATTTCTTAGCAGATAAAATCAAAACGCATCTGTTGTTTGACTCGAGAGACTTTCCGTTGGTGGAGACACTGGTGAGCGTATGCGTGTATTTACCTTTCAGCATTTTACTTTTGGTGACGATAATTAACATCGATGAATTGAAAAATCGCAAGAGAGATCACTTTGTTGGACTCGTGTGGTTGGTAGTCACGCGAGCTTTGTTTGGAAAACAATTCATGTCTGTTTTGAGTAAATTTGTAAAGTACGACGTGTTTAAAGGAAAAACTGCTCAATTTTTGAACCGGGTGCCGTCGATTTTGTTGGCGCCAGCGTTTGGTGTGCCCAGTGGGGTATATTTTTTCTACCGAAACGCAGTGATGCCAGACGAGTGTGCGTTAGGTAAAGACCGAAATCGAGAGAGAAATGCGAAAGTATTGGCGTCGACGAGCGCGTACCAAAGAGACTCGATATCGCAGTTTATTATGTATTGGATGCGGAATGCCCTATTCGGTCCAATCGAACTCACTCTGTGGGTGTATAAAAACAGAAGCGTGAAAGATGCGCTCAAAACTGTCGGTGGCTTTTACTTTAGTTACTCCTTGTATGCATTCTTGAAAATGCAGTCACTGATAGCGGCGTTTTGGACGTTCCTCGTACCATGGTTGTTGAGCACGTGGGATTTGTCCTTCGAGAACTGGTCCAAGCACATGTTCATAACGCCTCGAGACTCAAACTCGCTCTGGGCGAAGAACTTTACCATAATCAACACCAACGAAAATCAAAAGAGCTTTAACGATGGATATATGCTTTTAGAGCACATTTATACCGGTGCGAATTCCTTGGATCTCATTCATTGGAGCGAGTTTCCGGAGAAATTTTTGGAAAATAGAAGTCAGTACGGGGGTCACAAAACGTTCGTTTTCACCGGCATTTCTCGAGGAGAAGTCGCACTGTTGGTGTTTTCCGGACATTTGTACAAACTTGCGACGAAGTGTGTAGATGTGGGACAAGGCGTTGGAGGGAAGAGCTACGATGATATGGTGCAAGCTTTTGAGGAGCGTTTGAGACCGATACCAGAGGAGAAAAATTTGAATGGATTTGATGCCATAGTAGACTTCTTCGAAAATTTGTTCCCGGCGGACATTTTTGATAATCAAGTGAGCAAGAGCGACGAAAACGTAAAAACGAAGAGCACTGCCACTATTGCTGCTAAAGCGGTCGTCACGCCGAAAGAAAAAACGCCGCAAGCAAAGCCACCTGAACCGACCAATGGAGCATCACTCAGTGGACTTATCGATTACCCCGAGGCATCTCGAGATGATGATGAAATCGTACTCAACTATATGAACAGAGAGAAAAATAATTTCGACTCCATCATGGGTCTTAAACCTCTAAGTCCCGCGAAACAAAGAAAACGCGACGCGGAAAACATAGCGCCGTGAAGAGGTCCATCTTCTTATTTATAAAACCATGAAACTAAGTGAGGAAGTTTGCCTTACCACTAAAAATTGTTGTATTCAAAAGTTTTTCTATCTGTATTATGCTACGTATTATGTTCGATGACTCTAATATTTCTTTTAACGCAAATCCGCAATCGCTTTCAAAAGTTGTTCGTGCAACTCTGGAGTAGCACTCGCTACGATACCTCCATTGATGTCGAGAAACCTTCCCTTTCCAAATTCAAGTGGTACGCCAGCCGCGTCGGAAATGACACCACCAGACTCCGATATTATGATCGCACCAGCCGCGTGATCCCAAACCTTTTCTCTGTACGTTTTCGGCGGAAATCGCAAATAAATGTGGGCGTCGCCTCTGCTCAAACTACCGTATTTCGCCTGCGAGTCAATTCGGAGTGCTTTCCGAGTGATTCCAACCTTCTCGCTCAAAGCGTTCGTAAACGCATGGTCTGCGACGATGGAATCCCCCCACGATTCCATGTATCTTGCTCCATCTTCCCCGCACTTTACTAATTGATCGCTTGTCGCGGTAAAACTATCCTTCCCCACCGGTTCCTTTGCATCCATTGCCGCGTACTTGCATCCCAAATTTTCATACGCCGCGAAAATCACCCCTGGTTTCTTCGTCTCCAACGCATCCACATCCTCTGGTATCTTACTCATCGGCATATTCGGGCACCCTAAAACACCCCCAACAATCTTTCCCTTCTCGCACAGACCAAGAGCGATGGCATATTGTCTCTGATTGATAAAACCTTTCGTCCCATCTATGGGATCTAAAACGAAAAATGTTGATTCGCTCCCACCTTCGTGGTTCCCGCGATCAATCAGTCGTGCTACTTCTTCTCGGGAAAGGTACACAGACACGTCGTCACCAAATATGCACTCATTTGTAATTTCCGCAATCTTCTCTAAAAGCCCCCTCGTCTCTTCGCTTCCTCCTCTCAACGCTTTCGCATCCTCTTCGGCTAACAAAGCCACATCTGGATATTTCTGTTCCAACACGTACGAAACCACCGCTTGCGCGGCGTAATCCGCCACCGTGACCGGACTATCGTCCAGTTTCGAGACTTGATCGGAAGATTCCAGCATTTTTTGCGTCTTCGAGGTTAACTTTGAGCATAATTGTACCGCTTCGCACATTGCTTGTAAAATATCGGTATTGGATGACGCATTCGTCGACGACGAAGCGGAAAAGGAAGACGCGACTCGACTCGACGACGATGAATGCCGAAAGATACCGCGCTTTCTCGTAAAAGACGTAGAAGAAAAGGAAGAGAAAGGTGCTGCTGTTGCAGCGAGCACCGGTGAAATCATGATGGATGATGCCGTGTTAATATCTGTGCGTGCGTGTATATAAAGAAAGGTATGTGTGTAAAAAACTAACTAAAACGTGGTAATTTTACAGGGTATATTTTACATGACGCGACTCCTTCTTCCTTTACCAGTCGTCGTCGTTGCCACTTTTGATGCTTCTGCATCCTTCTCTTCTTCTCTCGCCTTCTTCAGTTCTTGCGGTTTCAACGCGAACGATTCCAATTTTGCCTCGAAGACTGTCCCGGTTCGTTGCGATGCCATCAAATACCCACCAGTCATTTGACCTTTGAGGTGCTTCAACGGTACAGCACTCGTGTACTCAAATTTCTCCCCAACGTCCAAAATGGGTTGTTTCCCGATCACTCCGTGCCCGTCGACGAATTCTTTCCCTCCGTTCTCGTCCGTGATTTCAAACCGTCGAGAAATCAACTGTACCGGTTCCGTCATCGACTCGTTTTCAATTCTCACGTTGTACGCGTACACGAATCGTTGCTCTCTCGGCGAACTCTGTTCGGGAATCAAACTTGAACTCGCCGTCACCCGTACGCCTCGTGTCACGCACGTCGATCTGGATTTCGCCGGCGTTTTCTCTAACAGCGCCGTTCTTTCGTTCAGCGTCGACAGGACGCCGATGGCGGCGTCTATGCGTCTGTCGAACGCTCGTTTCGCGTCGCCTTTTTTTACCACCAAAGGTTTCCGAAACTCGTTCAGGATGTCCCGTCGGAGTAAGTGGCTTTCTGGTTTCGTCTTTGTGTTTCGTTGACTCGTCGCTGCGGTCCCTTCCTTTCTCAAAACGTCGTTCTCTTCTTCTTCTTCTTCTTCTTCTTCTTCTTCTTCCGACGACGATGCGTGCGTCGGTGGCGTTCCTTGTGGTGGTTCCCCATCACCGCTCGCCGAGATTTGCACGCTCTTCAAGTAGTTCGGGCAGAGATATCTCAGCAGCGTCAGCTCGGTTTCCGGCAGGGCGTCCAATCCCAGTCTCTGAATCTGCACCTCGAATCGTTTCGAGCACTTCACCAGAGCGCGGCACAAGGCGACGGACAGTTTCGACTGGAACGGCACCCCCGAGGACGACGACGCCGGCATCTCGCGCCTCTCTTCGTCGTCCGGCTTTGGTGGGGTCCTTTCCTTGTGTTTTTGGACTTCACTTGACACACACAAAGAGAGAGAGAGTCGGACAAAAGACGCAACAGGAGCGAAAAGCAGCCTTTTGACTGACAGTTATTATCCAAAACCAAAAAATGTAAAAAAAAAGGGAGAAAAAACAGACAAAAAAAAGAAAAAAAATGTCTCTCTCTTTTGTCTTTGTCCCATCCCTTCTACATATTATGACATACCAAAGGATGTGCATTGTTTTTTGTACAAACTCCATTTAGTATTCGAGGTGTCTTTCTGCGTGGAGTTTTTGAAGAGACGACGACGACGACGATGATGTTTTTACCGTCTTCTTCTTCTTCTTCTTCTTCTTCTTCTTCTTCTTGGAGACGGAGAGAAGGCGGGACGAGGACGAGGACGATGATGACGACGGCGAGGATGACGAAGGACGACAGAGACGAAAAAGCGTCGTCGTCGTCGTCGTCGGCGTCGACTGCGTCGATTTCCACCGAAAAAGAAAGAAGAGTCGCGCGCGGCACGCCGCTGTCGTCCGTGGCGTTTTTCGCCGCCGTTCTCGTGTCGAGCCAAACGTTCGTCCAACCTCCTTTAGCGCGTGCAACCTTCTCGAAATCGGGGTTCGAGATTCTGTGCCCAATCGGCGACGAAGGAACCGAGTGTCGCATGAAAGCGTTGGCGGAAGATAAAGGCGAATACTTGAACGACGCGGAATACAACAAGAAATCGGAGAAGAAGAAATCGATGAAAACGTCAGCGGCATCGACGGCGGGGAGAAACGCGGATTTAATCCCGTACCAGTCGGATACCATCGCGTTGGCGGATGCCATGGACGAGTTTTTTGCGTTGGATTTGTATTCGACGGCGAGAGAGCCGGCGATTAAACAGTTGCAAACGAAAGCGAACGATTGGACGGGGAAATATTGCCCAGGTGGAAGTAGCAAGCAAGCGTCTGGAAGAAGTATGTACAACGCGGTAAATCAGTTGTTGGGCCATTTCGCGAGCAACGGGTTAGCGCCTTTACCGAGCGCGAGGATGGAGGTTGTGAATAAGAACATCGAGACCGCGAGAGAGTTGATCGCACAAGGTAGATGATGCATTCGGTACAACGAAAGAGTCTATTGTTAGTTTATCGTTTCTATTATTACGCGCGTCTAGTTTATGTGTTTGGTACCGAGAGGTAGAAGATAACGGTGTCGTCCTTTTTTTTCTCGATTTATATATTTTCGCTTTTTTCGGGATCGAATCATCGCCACTTTTTTGCTTCCATTCGATGCTCAATCGACGTCCTTCGCGCATTGAGGTGACACCGGAAGACCGACAAGAGGAGGTAAGGGTTGAAGAGGATTAGGAGGAGGATTAGGAGGAAGAATTTCTTTGCCACGCGCGACGGTTCGTTCGTTTTAGTCGTGTTTCGCGCGTTCTCCTTCTTTCTCCACCACGCCGCGAGAAAGATGATGATGTTGTCTTTCTCTCTGTCTGATATTTGAATTCTTTTCGTGGACCCTCGCGCGCGTCCTGACGCGAGACTCTTCTCTCTCTCTCCTCTCTTTGTGTGCACGACAGTACGACGAGCTGCGCAAAGCGCACGTAGAAAAACTCAAGCGCGAGATCGCTCTCCAAGGCCCATCTTCCTTGGACCAACACGACGGAGGCGTTGACGCGCACCACCCTCTTTTGCAAAGGCCGACGACTGACGAGAGAATCGGGTTCATTCCTCCTCCGTCTTCGCAGTATCGGCAACAGCAGTAATATAAACGACGCCGCCATTTTCAATATTCAGCCGTCCTTTTCGTCTCCTTTGACGAGGAACTACCACGGTAAACAGTTATTATTGTTACAACAACAACGACAAAACGCACAGAGCGCGCGAGCGCGAACTATCGTCAACATGTCTACTACATCCGCCACTCGAGTGAAACCTTTAATCATCGTCGGTCCATCTGGCGTCGGCAAAGGCACTTTGATTGAAAAGCTGAAGAAAAACTACCCGAATTCGTTCGGGTTTAGCGTCTCGCACACGACCCGCGATCCACGACCAGGGGAGGAAAACGGCGTTCACTATCACTTCGTCGAAAAGTCTCTCATGGAACAGGAAATCGCCGACGGGAAGTTTCTGGAACACGCGAACGTCCACTTAAACATCTACGGCACCTCCTTCAAAGCTGTCGACGACGTCGCGTCGAAAGGTGTCTGTTGCATCCTCGACATCGACATCCAAGGCGCGGAAATCGTCAAAAATAGTGGTAAATTAGACTGCGCGTACGTCTTCATCCAACCGCCGTCGATTTCTGAACTCGAGCGGCGCTTGCGCGGTCGCGGTACCGAAACGGAAGAAGCCGTCACGAAACGCATGCAAAACGCGACGAAAGAAATCGAACGAGGCGAAAAGTTGGGAAGTGCGTTTTTCGATGCCATCATCGTCAACGACACTCTCGAGGTTGCATACGAGAAGTTGAAAGACGTCGTCGCGACGCGCATTTCTGGAGAGTTGTTGTTGTAATCGAGTCATCAAAGGCACCCCCCATCAAAACGTTTGTTTTCTTCTAACTAGTCCAATTCGTCACTTCAACAAGTGACTTTACCCGTACGTTCTGGGGACACGCGGAACACACACGCAGATATTTGGAAAAGCGACGCGTTACGAATACTGGAATACTCACCATGTGGTTGTTTTCGAAGAAGAAAACGGCGTCCGAGATCCTTCGCGAGCACAAGCGAACTCTGGACAAATCGATTCGCGAGTTGGATCGAGAGCGAACGCAGATGCAAAATCAGGAGAAAAAACTGACGCTCGACATCAAGCGAATGGCGAAAGAAAACCAACTGGGGGCGGTGAGAGTCATGGCGAAAGATTTAGTGAGAACTCGACATTCAATCACGAAGTTTTATTCGTTAAAATCGCAACTGCAAGGCGTCTCGTTACGAATGCAGACGCTGAAAAGCACACAAGCCATGGCGGATGCGATGAGAGGCGTGACCAAAGCCATGGGACAGATGAACAAAAAGTTAAACTTGCCGGCCATCGCGCAGATTATGAAAGAATTCGAAAAACAAAACGAAAAGATGGAAATGACGACAGAAACCATGGGAGACGCGCTAGACGACGCGTTCGAACAAGAAGGGGAGGATGAAGAGAGCGAGGAGTTGGTGAACGCTGTGTTGGACGAGTTGGGGTGTGCGGTAAACGGGGATTTGGTAAGCGTGCCGTTGAGTAAAGTGGGGGAAGGGAATAAGGTAGACGGATCTCACGAGGAGAAGAAGGAGGCACTTTTAGAAGACGCGGAAGGAGTAGGTGGTGGTGGGAATAGCAATATCGGTGGAATTGATGACGATTTGCAAGCGAGATTGGATAATCTTCGAAAGACGTGAGAAGAACGCGCCGTTTGATTTTTTTACTTCCGCTTTGCATTACGTAATTATTAGTGTACATTTATATAAGTACGTAGCTTTACAATTTCTATTCATTCTAATGGCTTTCTTTCTCTCTCTACTATAATTACTCCAACTCTTCGACGATTCTCTCTTTTCTCATTGGTTTGAACTCCTTGTGTGCGCCGGGAGCTGCGTGTGCAACTCTTCTTTCCTTCTTCCG
>Ga0163111_10001064_pt1 | contig 16633 bp, 20 predicted proteins | sample CRUFie1St18metaG_FD_109645 | JGI IMG/M metagenome (GOLD analysis project Ga0163111, IMG submission 109645) | Marine microbial communities from the Costa Rica Dome - CRUD Field 142mm St18 metaG | ecosystem: Environmental > Aquatic > Marine > Oceanic > Photic zone | place: Costa Rica: the Eastern...
CAGATAAGATAAAATTATGAAATTAGTCATTTTTCAACCTGATATACCTCAAAATACAGGTGCAATGGTCAGAACTTGCGCATGCTTTAATACAGATATTGAAATTATTCACCCGTGTAGCTTTCCTCTCAACGATAAACTCCTAAGAAGATCTGCAATGGATTATGGGAGTTCAATTAAAATAACAGAGCATGATAGTTGGACCACATTCAAAAAGTCACTGACAATGGGGAAAAGAGTTATATTGCTATCTACTAAAGGCAAGCTTAATTACACTGATTTTACTTTTCAAAATGATGATTATTTAATGGTAGGAAGAGAGTCTGCTGGCGTTCCTGATGAAATTCACAACGAGGTTGATGAAGTTGTTACTATTCCAATTTCAAAAACGTCCAGATCTCTAAATGTTTCAACGGCAGCTGCAATTGCTTTATCTGAAGCAAAAAGACAGCTAAAAGTATCAATATGAGAAATTTGAAAAAGAAAGACCTAGCTCAAAAATGGTTTAGATCACTTCGTAATGAAGTAGTCAACCAATTTGAGAAAATTGAAAATCAAAGTTCTAAGAAACAAATAAAATTTAAGAAAAAAAATTGGAAAAGAAAACCTCATCTCAAAAAAGATAACGGTGGCGGTCAGATGGCAGTGATGCACGGAAACATTTTTGAGAAAGTTGGTGTAAATATATCTACAGTTTATGGCAAGCTGTCCAATGACTTCAAAAAAAGTTTACCTGGAACAAATAAGAGCTCACATTTTTGGGCTAGTGGAATTTCAATTGTTGCCCACATGCAAAACCCTTATTTGCCGTCCTTTCATTTTAATACACGAATGATTGAAACATCTACAACATGGTTTGGTGGCGGAATGGACATGACTCCTACTTTCAAAAATATTAAGCATAAAAAAATGTTTCATAAAAAAATTAAAAATATGTGTGATACGTATAATAAAAATTATTATAAAAGCTTTTCAAAATACTGTGACGAATATTTCTATTTACCACATAGGAAAGAAGCTCGAGGTGATGGAGGCATTTTTTACGATTATCTTAACTCTAATTCATGGGAAAATGATTTTAATTTTACAAAAGATGTGGGCATTTGTTTTATTGATGCTATCTCGGAAATAATAATGATGGATATGCATAAAAAGTGGAATAAATCACATAAAGAACAACAAAAAATAAAACGTGGTCGATATGTTGAGTTTAACTTATTATATGATCGAGGTACAAAATTTGGACTTCAAACTGATGGTAATATAGATGCTATTTTGATGTCGATGCCTCCAGAAGCTAAATGGATTTAATAATATGACAGAGCCAATAACTATAAATGGTGCTAAAAAATTGCAAGATGAACTTAATGATTTAGTGAATAATAAACGTCAGCAGGTCATTCAAGCAATTGCAGATGCCAGAGAGCACGGCGACTTAAAAGAAAATGCAGAATATCATGCTGCTAAAGAAGAACAAGGACACATAGAAAGTCGAATTCAAGAAATACAATTATTACTATCTAATGCAGAAATAATTGATATCACAAAAGTTGATCAAAAAATAAAATCTGTAGTCTTTGGATCTACTGTTGAATTAGCAGATCTTGATGACGATACAAAGGTAAAATATAAAATTGTTGGGAACGATGAGGCAGAAATAGAAAAAGGACTTATATCCTATAAATCTCCAGTTGCGTCAGCACTAATTGGTAAAGAGAAAGGTGATTTTGTTACAGTATCTACTCCAAAAGGTGAGAAAAGTTATGAAGTAGTAAAAGTAATTTATAAATAATTATTTATAAGATAAACAAATTGCTTTTAATCGCTCAAAAATTGAATACTCATCATCAATAAAATCATTATCTATCCACCATTCTTCTAGCTCAGATAATATTTTACCTACTAAGGGGCCCTCTTTAATTCCCATTCGAATTATATCGTTTGCTCCAAATGAAAAATTTGGCCTTTCAAAATTTTTTGCTATTTCATGGAGAGTATGCCAATTGAGATCATTTTTTTGATTTGGATCCTTAATCCAATTTAAAATTAAAAAGTGCTGAAATTCTTTTATACCTATTCGATATAGTTTAGCTCGTGACTCTTTAATTGATAGATATGATCTAATAGATAAATCTAAATTTGAAAAAGATCTCAATTTTTTTGAATCATCATTACTTATGGGAAACTGATTTAAAAAATCACCTATTTTATATTCAGAATTCTCAAGTAACACTGAGAGTTTAAGATGTGTATCAATAGACTCACTAATTTTATTTTCAATTTGCAATAACTTTGAGTATTCCTCGGTAACTATGAGATGTTCAAAAATTTTAGATAAAATATTAAATTCATTCATTATTGAAAGGGATTTGAAAGAACTAGAGTCATTGATAATTTTCTCGAACTCACTCCAAATTCTTTCCTTCGAAATTTTGCTTAAGTTTATTGATTCTTCTTTAAAAATCTTACTTAACTTTGCATCAATATTTAAGTTAGGAAAATTACTATAAAATCTAAAATATCTTAAAATTCTGAGGTAATCCTCTTTAACTCTATCTTCTGCATTTCCAATAAATCTGAGTTCTTTATTTTCTAGATCCTTTAGTCCATCATGAAAGTCAAAGATTTCTCCTTTTCGATTAACATACAAAGCATTTATAGTAAAATCTCTTCTTAAAGAGTCAGCTTTTATATCTTTTGTATAGCCAACTTTTGCATGCCTGCCATCTGTTTCAACATCTTTCCTGAATGAAGTAATTTCATATTTTTTTGAATTTACTATAGCGGTAACCGTTCCATATTTAATACCGATGTCATAGAACTCTATATTTTTATTTGAGAGAATTTGCACAATTTCTTGAGGTTCAATATCAACCGCAAAGTCTATATCCTCAACTTTTTTTCCTGATATTTTATCACGAATACAGCCTCCAACGAGATAGATGCCCTGATCCTTATCAAATAGATCAAAGATGGTTTTCACATCAGGCAAATTGACGAGTTCAATTATTTTTTTCATTTTGATTTATTTATTATAACTTCATAAAGATTAATTAACATAGCGGCCGTAGCCCCCCATATATAATGATCTTTGTACTGAATTACATTAAAATCATAATCATATGAACTATTGCCTTGTTTAAATGTCTTTATTTCACGAGCATGATTGCTAGAGTCCATCAAAAAATGAAGTGGAAGAAAAAAGATACTGTCAACTTCTTCCGCATTAACTTTAAATTCAGTCTGATTATTTATGATAGCAAGTATTGGTATAATTCTAAATCCTGTTCCAGTTTGATATGCATCTAAGCTTCCTAATATATTAATATTTTTTGGTTTAATTCCAACTTCCTCATAACTTTCTCGAATTGCAGTCTCAACTGGAGAAGCATCTATTGTATCTATGCGACCTCCAGGAAAACTTACTTGGCCTGCATGATCATCTAAATGGGGAGATCTGTTTGTTAGAAGAATATTAATTTTTCCATCAATTTCTAAGAATGGCACCAGAACAGATGCTTTTGTTAGACTTAAGCTTATTCCAGAGTTAATACATTCTTTTTCGAAGTAATCATGGGTCAATTCTTTATCTTGGGACAAAAAATCAATTAATTCTTTTAATGAAAGATCTTCTTTATAACTCATATAGCTTAAAATAATTATTATTACTTGAAAGTGCTAAACATTTTTTATTTTCTATCATTATTTCTTGAGCACTATCAATCATCTCATAATAAACTGACCTTGAAATTAATGCCTTTAGGTTTCTTCTTACCGTAATGTATGGCTTCGGACGATTTTTCTCATTCAGATTTATTTCTATTGGATTCTTATTTGACAGCTCAATTTTTTCTTGGGTATTGGTATAAAAATTAAAACTTGTGACATCTTCTACATTATTTTTTTCCATAGAAACAATAAAAAAAGGCGCATCCTCAACCTTAATTTTTAGTTTTTCTACTGGAGTAACTAAATAAAAATTACCATCACTATCAAGTCTTAATACGCTTGAAAATAGTTTAACTAAAGCTGGCCTTTTTATTTCTGAGCCCATGTAAAACCATTTACCATTATGGTCTATCCTTATATCTATTTCTCCACAGTAATCTGGATTCCAACTCTCTACTGGAGGGTTTTTTTGTTTAGTATTTTTTGCATGGCTATAAATTACCTCTAAACCTTTTGGAAATTCACTATTATCGGTCATAATTAAATAAACTTAATTTTTTTTAATTTTTTTAATTCCATTTTTTTATCTAAATATAGCATAAGAACTCTATCAGGACTGACTGGGCCAACTAATTCTATCGGTTGCAAAATTTTTTCAAAATTAAAGCGTTTGTAATATTCAAAGTCACCAACTAAAACTATAAAACTGTATTTTTTACTATCTTTGATTAAACGAATTGTATTTTCTACTAATGCAACTCCATATCCTTTGCCAACATGACACGGCTTTACAACCAATGGCCCCAAAAGTAGACCCTTAAATAAATTATTTATACTAATTTCACTATATGAAATACTTGCTAAAATTTGTTTGCTAACTTGATATACATGCGAATATTCTAAGAGGATTTTATTTTTTTCACGATATCTATAAGCAGTTCTTGCATACCTACCTGGACCAAAAGATTCGTCCAGAATTCTTTCGATACTTTCAAGATCTTTACTCTCAGTTAATCTTATATTTTTCATGCTTAATAATAAGTGTATAAAAATAAATTTAAATCAGTATGATTTTATATTTAAAATTTGTTATTTGGGAGTATTTTTATGAAAACAGTTGATGTTAATGATTTAGAAAGTATTAAAGGTCATGATCTAGGTCATTCTGAATGGATGGCAATTGAACAAGATAGGATAAATCAGTTTGCAGATGCAACTGGTGATCACCAATGGATTCATTTAGATGCTGAGAAAGCGGCAAAGGAACTACCCACAAAATCTACGATTGCTCATGGGTTTCTTAGCTTATCACTAATAGTGCCTCTAGCAGCGCAAGTATGGTCTATTACAGGAGCGAAAATGATGATTAATTATGGTCTTAATAAAGTAAGGTTCATAAATATGGTTCCTGTAGGTTCAAAAGTTCGACTTGGAGTGAAAATATCTGAAGTAAATAAACTTGATAATGGTGGAACTCAAGTTATTTCGGAAGCAACTCTAGAGATTGATGGTCAGGAAAAGCCTGCTTATGTAGCTGAATCTATTATGGTTGCATTTCCATAGGAGCAAGTTAAGTGCCTGACAAGTCTTACCCTGACACAGATGCATATGGTGAGCTTAGTAATAAAAGAGAAGTAAAAGTTTTATCATGGAATATCTGGTGGAAATTCGAAGACTATTTAAGTCGTCAAAAACTAATATTTGATGAACTTAAAAAATCTCTACCCGATATTTTATGTCTTCAAGAAGTATGGGAAGACAATGATGGCAGCCAAGCAAAAGAAATAGCTGATTTATTTGGTTATAATTATTGTTATTCAAAATCATTTGACTTTGATGAAGTTTCCTTTGGTAATGCAATAATATCAAAATATCCAATAATTAATCACTCATTCCATTTAATACCTACCAAAAATGAATTTAATGAAAATCGTACTTTGCTTCATGCGGAAATTTTGTATGAGAAAAACAAAATAAATGTTCTGTGCACTCATTTAAATTATAAATATGATCAAAGTGATATTCGAAAGAAGCAAGTTACTTACATACTGGAATATATCAGTAAGCTGGATAAATCTGAATTCCCAACTATTTTGTGTGGTGACTTTAATGCTGATCCTAATAGTGACGAAATAAGATTAATCTTGGGCCTTACTTCTCCAGTATGCAGAACTGTTTTACGGGACTCGTGGCAAATAACTAATCCCAATGATCACGGCTACACATGGTCAAATGAAAATACTTTTGCACAAAAAACTCTCGAGCCAAATAGACGAATTGATTATATATTTGTTGGAAGCGCAGGCAAAAATGGTCTCGGCCACCCTCTTAAATCATATTTAGTTGGTAATAAGGAAAAAGATGGACTGTATCCAAGTGATCATTTTGGTATAATGACGTGTCTTGAGGGCTAGGTATGAATATTTTATTAGTGATTTTTTTGGGCGGAGGAACTGGAGCTACTCTAAGATATTTAATATCAGAAATAATATATCGTACATTTCCATCATCTGTCGGCTATGGAACCATTAGTGTAAATTTAATAGGAGCATTTCTAATGGGTGCTTTGTTTTATTTTATTTCATCTAAACTCTTAATCAATGAGCATATAAAAATTTTTCTAACCATTGGTTTTCTTGGTGGGTTTACAACATTTTCGAGCTTTAATTTAGATTTTTATAATCTATTAGAAGCATCTAATTATCTGCAAGCTATTCTCTATGTATTAATTTCACTAATTGGTACAATAATTCTATTTTTCTTAGGTTTTAATTTAGTAAAATTCTTATTTTGATTATCTTCTTCGCTTTTCAAGCATGTAATCTGCTAAACCTTGATAACCTTTTTGAATCATCATTCTAACTGATGCTGAATTCATATTGTCGTTAAGTGGTGGAATATTATGAGCCTTTACTGTTGTATTCATGTATTGAGCTGCACTACAAATTGCAATGACTTCGGAAATAACATTTTCAGGAAATCCATTAGACAAAATATCATCAATATCATTTTGATTAATCGAAGATAGGTCCTCATTAACCTTGTATGAAAATTTAAGAATTGATTTATATTCTTCTTCTATGCTCGCCATCGAAATATCTTCTAACGGAGATGAAGTTTTTATTTCATCAATCAATTCTTTTGCGATCTCAGCATGAATATTTTTACAGTAAATACATCCATTAAGACTAGAAATATATGCAAAAATCATCTCCTTAATATGAATTGGTAAGATTGTTTCATTGTATAAAAGTTTTTCTAGAAACATTACATAATGAGATTGATAATCCCAATTATCTAAGAATACATTATAGACAGATTTATATTTGTTTAAAAAATCACTCATAAAAAGACCTCTGGCTGGGGCGGAAGGATTCGAACCTTCGAAATGCCGCTACCAAAAAGCGGTGCCTTACCACTTGGCTACGCCCCAATTAATTGCATAATAACATTTAGTTTAACATCTTTAGAATGCAAGAATTATATTATTCTGGATAAATGAAACCACCAGTCAGAATGGTTGCTTTTCAGTATATTTAGTGCTTCTTGAGCTAAATCCTTTTCATTAAATACAGCAAAACAACATGATCCACTTCCTGTCATTCTTGAATATAATGATCCATCTCTAGATGAAAGCTCATCAATTATGATTTTTATATCTGGACAGAGTTTCACTGCCGCATCTTGTAAAGAATTTGACGAAGACTTCATAATACTATCAAAATCATATACTTCTTGATCAAGTGAAAAGCTGCTCTTATCGTCAAACCGACTATTCATTTCATATGCTTTTTGAGTAGATAATACAAAATTAGGATAAACTAATAAAATATGTAATTTTTTAAAAGCCTTTATTCTCTGATGAATGCTTCCTTTGCCAACTATAATTGCGGGACTCTCATCAAAAAAAAACTCTATGTCAGATCCTAATTCTCTAGCCGTTATTAATACATTTTTATATTCAATTAAATTTTTCGAGGATAAATATTTTAATATTGTTGCTATATTGCTTGAACCGCCTCCAAGCCCTGCTCCTACAGGAATATTCTTAACAACATCAATAAAATACTTATCTGAATTTAAATAACCTTTCTTTAATAGATATTCAAATAACATCAGGATATTGTTTTGATTAATGTCTTTTGAAAATTCGCCTGAAAAATTTATATCTAAAGATTTTGACTCTTTTACTTTTATCTCATCATTTAGGTCAATTAATGTAATGATTGAATTAATATTATGATAACCATCAATATCTTTAGACAAAATATCTAAAAAAAGATTTATTTTAGCAGGTGATTTTAGAAGCTCCATTTACTAAATTCCAAGGATAAGCTTTTTCTTAATTTTTTTTGAAACTGATACATCTTCATTAAAATCAAGAGCTTTTTGCCATTGGTATCTAGCTTGTGAAAATTTACCTGCCTTCCATAATACATCTCCATAATGATCATTGATCGTTGGATCACTTGGATCAATCAGAATTGCATACTCAAATAATTGTATAGAGTCATAAAAATTACCAATTTTGAAATAATACCATGCCATACTATCTAAAATATAAGCATCATCTGGTTTTTGCTTTACTGCTTCCTCAAGCATTCTTCTTGCATCTTCAAATTTTTGAGTGATATCTAGATCCAAATACGTATAACCCAGATAATTTAATACATCAGGTTGAAAACTTGAAAAGTGTAAAGCCTTCAAAAGATATTCTTCAGCTTTTTTCCAATCTTTTTTTCTTTCGTATGATATGCCTAGTTTGTAATAAGCATCCCACAAATTAAAACCGGGGTCATTTTTCTTTTTTTCAATAGCACTCATATATGAATCTATTGCAGCGTCCCATTCAGAACCATATCTGAATAAATTTCCTAATGTCATGAGACCTTGAAAACTATTTTTTAGTAAATCATCGTTTATTAGATAATTTTTTGCTTTTTGATTATCGCCACTCATAGAATAAATATTTACAATTTTTAGAGCTGTTATTTCTGCAAGATAATTATCTGATGGTATACTTTTAAAAATTTTAAGCGCAGTTTCATAATCAGATAATGAAATCAATGTATCAGCAAGTACAAATTTATTTTCAATAAAGCGATCTGAAATTGCTGATGCCAAATTAATAACAAAAAATCTTTGATTATCACTGATACCCGTTAATAGTTCATGAGTATTAAATAAAGCAACTGATATTCCATCTGACTCATTATTAATAATTCTTTGAGGATTATATTTTGTTAATCTTTGGATAAAGTCTTGATCATATCCTGATAAATATTTTTCTATAACTTGTCTTTTTTTATCAATTTTATTATTTCTATCTAGAAAACTAAGATAGAGATTTATGATATATATTTCATTATTTAGCACTAATGACTGATCAAAATATACTTCCGCTAAATCTGTCTCATTGAAAAAGTCATAAATTAGAGCCTTGTGAAAAATTGTTATGAACTGATAATCATTAGAATTTATTGAATCAATTAATTCTATACTTTTATATAAATCATTTTTACTAACCCATCTCCAAGCATCTAAAATTCTCGAAAAATTTAATAAGGAAATATTCTTAAGGGATAAATTATCAAAGCTAATTGACGGTTCATCAAGACTTCTTTTGGAAAGATTATAAATTCCATGAATTAATTGGGCCTGAAACTCAATATCATTATGACATCTTTGATTAAGATCCTTTACGCACTCTAGTTGTAAAATTTTATTAGCATATTTATTTGCTGATGATAAGTTACCTTTCATTGTCTCAATAAATATTAATTTCTCGAGAGTTTGTTGCCTATATGGATCAATTTCATGAACTTTTTTTAAAAATTCAAGAGATGTATCATAATCATTTATATTAATGGAAATATTAGCAGTTAAATAGTCTCCGGAATATGAGCTATTTCCTGAAGAGAAAAAGGCTAGGCTTTGATTTAAGGAAATAAAGTAGAGTAGTAAGGAAATATAAATAAATTTTTTATTCACTATGTGTCATTATCACATATTTGAATACTTTGGACCACCACTACCTTCTGGTGTTACCCAATTAATATTTTGTGATGGTTCCTTAATATCACAAGTCTTACAATGAATACAATTTTGACTATTAATAACAAATTTTGGATTACTGCCATCATCATCTTTGTGAATTTCATATACTCCTGCCGGACAATATCTCTGTGCAGGTTCATCAAATTTTTCTAAAGTATATTTTATTGGAAGCTCTTTGTCATCAAGTACCAGGTGGACAGGTTGATTTTCAGCATGGTATGTTCCTGTTAAAAAAACAGAACTGGCTCTATCAAAAGTTATTTTACCATCAGGTTTTGGGTACTCTATTTTCTTACACTTACTGGCTGGCATAAGTGTTTCATGATCAGCGTGGGAATGATTTAGGGTAAATGGAAGTTTTCCTCTGAAAAAAATCTGATCAATTCCTGTGAGAATAGTTCCGATAAGAAGGCCAAATTTTGTAATAAATGGCTTTACATTTCTAGCTGCATAAAGTTCTTTATATGCCCAACTATCCATAAATTTTTTCTCATAATTTTCTAGAGAACTTAGATTATCTTTTAAATACTCAACAATTGCCTCAGCTCCAACAATTCCACTTTTCATTGCTGTATGAGATCCCTTAATTTTAGGCATATTCAAGGTACCAGCATCACATCCAATTAATAATGCTCCTGGCATGAACATTTTTGGAAGACTTTGTATTCCACCCTCAATAAGTGCTCTTGCGCCATAAGAGATTCTTTTGCCACCATCTATCATACTTTTAATTCTTGGATGAGTTTTGAATCTTTGAAATTCTTCATAGGGAGATAAATATGTATTTTTATAATCTAACCCAACTACATAACCCATGTAGATTTGATTATTTGAAGCATGATAAACAAAACTTCCACCATACGTATTATTGTCTAAGGGCCAGCCCGCAGAATGAAGAATAAGTCCTTCATCATGGTTGGCTTCGGGCACTTCCCATATTTCCTTTAAACCAATTCCATATTGTTGGGGATCAGAGTCTTTATCCAGCTCATACTTTTTAATTAACTGCTTTCCTAGATGACCTCTACAGCCCTCGGCAAATACTGTTACTTTAGCATGAAGTTCAATACCTGGTTCATAGGTGTCTTTTTTTTCCCCATTGATATCAACGCCCATATCATTTGTTGCAATACCCTTTACGGAGTGATCATCATTAAACAAAACTTCAGAGGCCGCAAAACCGGGGTATATTTCCACTCCAAGATTCTCTGCTGTTTGGCCTAACCATCTACAGAGATTTGCCAAGCTTATTATATAATTACCTTTATTGTGTTGAACCGGAGGCAAAAGCCATGCTGGCCAGCTAAAGCTGCTTTTCTCAGAAAGTAAAAATAGAAACTTTTCCTTAATAACTTTAGTTTTAATTGGACACCCTTCCATGTTTTTCCAGTCAGGAAGTAATTCATCAAGTGCTTTAGTTTCAAATACATTTCCACTAAGGATATGTGCTCCAACTTCTGAGGCCTTTTCAACCACACAGACATTTAAATCTGGATTAAGTTGTTTCAATTTGATTGCATTTGCTAGCCCTGCTGGTCCAGCCCCAACAATAACAACATCATATTCCATTGATTCACGTTGCATATCGGTATCCATTTCAAAAAATCCTAAATTATTCTATATATTTAGTTGATTGATACTATAATTCAAACAATATTTAAGTAAGCGTATGAGCAAACCATCAACTAAAAATAACTTAAACTTACTTAAATTATACAAAGAAAGCGGTGTTGACGAAATAATTTCCTCTAGCCCTCAAAACAGAACTGTCAAAAAAAAGGATTATCTGTCAGAAAAAGTGAAAAATTCTGAAAAATCAAATGATACCAAAAGTCCTGAGTATATAGGTCTTGAAAATATTGCTACACTTGAAGAATTAAAAGAAAAAATGTCATCCTTCAAAGGATGTGACCTGCATAAGAGTGCAACAAATATGGTTTTCTCTGATGGAAACCCAAAATCAAAAATTATGCTTATTGGAGAGGCACCTGGACATGACGAGGATCTTCAAGCTAAGCCATTCGTAGGAAGAAGCGGTAAGTTACTTGATAAAATGTTAGAGGCAATAAATCTAAATCGTGAAAAAGTATATATAGCAAATATTATTCCTTGGAGACCTCCAGCGAATAGGAGACCTACAGAAGATGAAATAAACATATGTCTTCCTTTCTTACTTAAGCATATTGAAATTATAAAGCCAGCTGCACTAATGCTACTCGGAAGCACTGCTTCATTTGCACTTTTAAAAAATAAAGAAGGCATATCAAAAATAAGAGGAAAATGGGTAGATTTAAAAATTAATAATTTAACAATTCCTACAATGCCAACATTCCATCCTGCATTTCTTTTGCGCCAGCCAGGACAGAAAAAGCACGTATGGACAGATTTAAAAAGTTTACGAGATAGAATTAAGTAGCAGTGGAATTAAATTTGCCATCTGTTGAATTTGATAGGAAGTTTTCATATCCATTAGCCGGTGTCGATGAGGTTGGAAGAGGCACTTTAGCTGGACCAGTCGTAGCAGCTGCTGTTATTCTAGATTATAATAATATTCCAGAGGGTATTAAAGATTCAAAAAAAATTGCAAAAAGAAAAAGAGAGCAAATATGCAAGGATATTTTATCATCCTCTATTACCTCAATAGGTTTAGCTACTTCAGGTGAAATTGATAAAATAAATATTTTAAAAGCATCTTTACTAGCAATGAAAAGAGCGATTGAAGATTTGAAAAAAAAACCAAACATAGTTTTAATTGATGGCATTTATACTCCTGAAATTGCAATTCAATCAAAATCAATCATCAAAGGTGATAACAAATCAATTTCAATTGCAGCAGCTTCAATTGTTGCAAAAGTTTTTAGAGATAACTTGATGGTTGAATATTCAAAAAAATATCCTGGTTACCTCTGGGAAAAAAACTCTGGCTATGGAACAAAAGAACATTTAGAGGCCATTAAGAAGCTAGGTGTTACCCCTATACATCGCACTTCTTTTAAACCAATACACAATATATTGAATTAAGTAAATCATGTAACTTATTGATTCTAAATTAGTATTGACCGTGAATCAGTTTTGAATCATATTTTAAATATGAAACCGGTCGAACAAAAAAAACAACTGCCAATCAATAAAATCATATGCGGCGAAACAGTTGCAGAGTTAAGAAAGATTCCATCTGACTCAATAGATCTTATATTCGCAGATCCGCCATATAACTTACAGTTAGAGGGAGATTTGCAGAGGCCTGATAATTCAAAAGTTGCAGCAGTAAATGATGATTGGGATCAGTTTCTGAATTTTGAAGCTTATGATAAGTTTTGTGAAGAATGGCTTATTGAACTCAGAAGAATCATTAAACCATCTGGTTCAATATGGGTAATTGGATCTTATCACAATATTTTTCGTATTGGATATATCATGCAAAACTTAGGATTTTGGATTTTAAATGACGTAATTTGGCAAAAAGCAAATCCAATGCCAAATTTTCGAGGCAAGCGATATACTAATGCTCATGAAACTTTGATTTGGGCATCTAAAGATAAAAATTCCAAGAAATATACTTTTAATTATGAAGCAATGAAATCCATTAATGATAATACTCAAATGAGATCAGACTGGTTTCTTCCAATATGTAACGGCAATGAAAGATTAAAAGATAAGAATGGAAAAAAAGTTCATCCAACTCAAAAGCCTGAATCACTTCTTCACAGGATAATAATATCATCCAGCAATACTGGCGATATTGTTCTCGATCCTTTTTTTGGAACAGGAACAACTGGAGCTGTGGCTAAAAGACTATGCAGAAACTACATTGGAATAGAAAGAGAAAAAGAATATATAAAAAGTGCAAAAGTAAGAATTGCAAAAGTATCACCCTATGAGAATGAGGCATTAGAAGTGACAACATCCAAAAAAGCTGAGCCTCGAATCCCGTTTGGATGGCTAATTGAACGCAAGTTGTTAGAGCCTGGAACAGTGCTATTTGATCAGTCAAAAAAGTTTAAAGCTAAAGTAAGGGCAGATGGATCAATTATTAGTTCAAATAATAAAGGATCAATTCATCAAATTGGTGCTGAAGTACAGGATGCCAGTGCGTGTAATGGTTGGACCTTCTGGCATTTTGATGTTGAAGGTGAATTAAAGCCTATAGACCTACTCAGACAAAAAATAAGGTCAGAATTAAATTAATTTATAGTTTCTTAATATGTTTCTACATATTAGAGTCGTAGGATATTTATCAAGTTCATCCAAAGATACCCATTTGTATGATTTATTATTTTTTTCTATTTTACTTGATTTAATTTTACCAAAATAAATCCTTATTTTTAAATCAATATGGCTGAAGATGTGTCGATAAAGCTCGTTTGATTTTTTGTATTTAATATTCTTGATTAAACAAAGCCCTGTAATCTCATCAACTTCTTGATTGCTCCACTCTGAGGATGGGAGATCCCATTGATTATTTAGAATTTTTGAAGTTCTTTTTTTTAGCAAAATATCTTTGTTATTCTTAAGTAATAAAACAGAAGAACAATAAAGTTTTTTTTTCTTCATAGATTTTTTTGGTTCGGGTACCTGATTTTGAATATTCAATTTATAGGATATGCATGTTTCTGAAACTGGACATATTTCACATGATGGTGACTTAGGTGTACATACTAAAGCTCCAAGCTCCATCATGCCTTGAGAATAGTTTTGATTATTCTTTTCGACACTTAGCTTTTGCGCCGCATTTTCAATAATCTTCTTATTACTTTCAAGCGTGCCCTTTATTCCTAAATATCGTGAAATAACTCTTTTAATATTACCATCTATGACAACAGATGGCTTGTTGTACGCTATGGCAAGAATCGCGGCTGATGCATATTCCCCAATTCCTGGAAGTCTAATTAGTTCATCCTGATTATTTGGAATAATGCCATTAAAATCTCTACTGATTATTTTTGCTGTTTTTAATAAATTTCTTGCTCGAGAATAATATCCAAGACCTTGCCAGTGCTTTAACAATTCATCTTCTGATGCTCTTGAAAGAGATTTCACGTTCTGCCATTTATGAACAAATCTATTAAAAAAGGGTATTACAGTTTTTACCACAGTTTGCTGCAACATAAATTCACTTACCATTACTCTATATGGATAGTTTGATTTATCGCTTTTATCTCTCCATGGAAGTGTTCTTTTATTATTTTTAAACCATGAAATTAAATTATTTTGAAAAATAACTTTTGAATTAATTACATCATGATAGGCTTTGTTCATATAGTACTTTTATAATGAATAATAAAAAATATAACGGATTAATATCAGTATCAAATTTTTTTCCAAAATCTGTTAAAGAGCTTTTGCGTAAAAGAGGTTTTTTTGAGTTGGAGCTCTTAAAAAACTGGGTTGAAATAGTTGATAAAAAATATGCCAAGAAGTCAATTCCGATAAAAATAAGGACTACAAACAGCAATAATGGTGCGAACCTATCTATTAAAGTTGATCCAAGTATTGCCTTTGGATTTGAACATGATCGTGAGAAAATTAAGAAAAAAATTAATTCTTATTTTGGATATAGCGCCATAGACAAAATTACAATAATTCAGGAACGATTTGATCAAAATTTTATAAACAATGATAACAATGGGTTAGATAATTTACCTAAGAAACAAAGTAAAATTTATAATCAATTAGACGAATATCCCAAATTAAAAAATGCCTTTGAGAGGATTTCAAAAAAAATTTCAAAATTCTAATTTATGACAAATTTTTAACTTATTAATTTAATCAATTAAAAAAACTGTTATAAAACACTAAAAAATTGATTATAATCAATATATTGTATTAAATTATATTACCTAAGCACTAAATATGGGCTACCTAATAACTCCATTCAAAGCAATTCTCATCATTCTTATTTCAGGACTCTATTTGTTATCGATTGAGTCTTCTTTTGCAAAAAAAGAGTTGAAAGGATTTGAAATTGGAAGCACTGAAGCCCCTATAACTATTATTGAATATAGATCACTTACGTGTAGTCATTGTGCAAATTTTTCAAAAAATGTTTTTCCTGAACTAGAAAAAAATTACATCAGCACGGGTAAGGTAAAATTTGAATTCAGACCCTTTGTATTAAATGCTGTCGATCTCAATGCATTCAAATTGCTTAATTCTGTCAATGAAAAAGATTTTGTAGCCTTAGATAAAATGCTCTTTAAAGATCAAGATAAGTGGCTAGTTACTAGTGACTCTAATAAAATTCTAGAGAATAGTACTGATGCACTTAAAAAATATGCTCTATTATTTGGACTCTCTGAGGAAAAGTTTGACTCTGTATTAAAAGATAAAGACCTAGAGGAATGGATTTTGTCAATGAGAGTTGAAGGGTCTAAACAATTTGATATTCAATCGACACCATCATTTGTAATTAATGGCAAAGTTTTTTCTGGCAATATGCCTTTTTCTGAATTTGAGAAAATACTGAACTAAAATGAAATTTAAAAAAATAAAAATTCTTGGATTTAAAAGTTTTGTAGATCAAACTGATATTGTAATTGAAGAAGGACTAACAGGTATTGTGGGTCCCAATGGATGTGGAAAATCAAATGTTGTGGAGTCTTTAAGATGGTGCATGGGTGAGACATCTCCAAAAAGTATGAGAAGCTCAGGGATGGAGGATGTAATTTTCTCTGGGACTTCTGATAGACCTGCAAGGAACAATGCTGAAGTAACAATTTTTTTAGACAATAAAGATAGAAATGCACCTTCAGAATTTAACAACGATGAAGAGATACAAATTCGCAGAAAAATAGAAATAGAAAAAGGTTCTGAATATAGAATTAATGGAAAAGAAGTAAGGGCTAGAGATGTTCAAAGATTATTTGCTGATCTTTCAACTGGAGCTCATTCACCCTCTCTTATTAGC
>Ga0163111_10001065_pt1 | contig 16630 bp, 3 predicted proteins | sample CRUFie1St18metaG_FD_109645 | JGI IMG/M metagenome (GOLD analysis project Ga0163111, IMG submission 109645) | Marine microbial communities from the Costa Rica Dome - CRUD Field 142mm St18 metaG | ecosystem: Environmental > Aquatic > Marine > Oceanic > Photic zone | place: Costa Rica: the Eastern...
TGGTCCAACAAGAAACTACTGATGGGCTGATTGATCATAGGACATTCTGGGTTTCCTCCAGCCTAGTACAAAAGATCCCGAGCGTAAAGGGGGTGATAGCTGTCATCGATGCGGAGCAATCGCCTGAGCCCTATTCCATCGTGCCATTCGAAGAGCCCCCAGGAATCAACCCCAACACGGTCAAGGCAGGAGAGATTCACGGGGCTACGGAAGCATGGGAAAGCGGATATTCAGGGGAAGGGTTGGTGGTCGCTGTGGCTGACACAGGCGTGGATTTCGCCCATCCTGATTTGAATGGCACTCAAGCCAGAGTCACATTCGACGATTCACCATACAATGGGTGGCCACTAATGTTGGACCATAACAGCATGTACAATTGGATGGTACACGGGGAGGCTTATCCCGCTAGGTCAACATGGTACGCAGATACCTCAACGATCGATGTGGACAACAACTCCGACGGATTGCTGGATAGTTCCGGACTGAATGTTTCCGGGATCAATATGTCACTGTCTGGAGAGTATCACTTGGGAGAACACCCCGACTCAACACTTAGGTCCAAACAGGGAGGTGATGTGCCTATTTTGGTGGTCGATGACATGTACTCAGGCGAATACAAGACAGTCTATGCGGATCTTGACAGAGATGGAGAGTTCGGAGATGAGGTACCCATGCGCCCTGGCGAAGAGACCTCTGGCCTAGACACTAATGGAGACGGACTTTGGGACGTTTCAGGAGGCCTAGTGTACTGGGTCTCAGACGGAGTTCTAGGGGTTCCATACGGGGACACATACGCAGCCAGACACGGATATTCGGACAGGGTCTCGGGACCGGGGAATCTTACTCTGTTTATGCTCGAATCCGGCAATCATGGAACCTTGTGCGCAAGCGCCATATCAGCTCAAGGAGTTGTAAGCGATGGAAAGGTTCTGGGAATGGCCCCAAATGCCACCATTTCAGCAATAGGGAACCACTACTCAGGAGGACACTCTCTCGATGCTTGGAGATTCATCGCAGAAGGTTATGATGGCTCCGTCGAAACACCAGATCAACCGCACATTGGATCATTCTCGTTCGGCTACTCTTCTGTTGACGAAGCTGGCGCTGACCCTTATTCCCTGTATTTGGACTGGCTAACAAGATTCTACAACAACAATACATCATACGCTGTTGCTATCGGCAACGGAGGGCACGGTTTTGGAACCACCAAATCCCCAGGGGCATCAAACGGCGTTTTCTCCGTTGGTGCTTTCAGTAGTAGGTCTAGCGGAACATGGGGGCAAATAGCACCATGGTCAAACCGGGGGCCGAACGCTCTAGGTAGGATGGATCCCGATGTAGTGGCCGTCGGATGGTCAGCAACAGGGGATATCCCACTGAACACAAGGGATGATGCCAACTCCGCTTGGAGGAGTTGGGGGGGGACCAGTCTCGCCACCCCTGTAGTGGCAGGACTGATGGCTCTTGTCGCGGAGGCTTGGATGGAGAATCTCGGAGAACATCCCACTTCCCAAGAGTTTAGGGATCTCGTGATGTCCACCTCAGACGACAGAGGATACGAGCCCTTCACGCAAGGTGGGGGCTGGTTTAACGCCTCTACTGCGATAAGGACTCTTGATGGAATTAACGGGAGTTGGTGGGCTACGCCTTCTCATTGGAACAGCGGATCATTCCAAGGTCAACATAGAGTTGCGAACCTAAATTTGTTGAGGCCGGGAGAGACTCAGATTACAGATATTGAATTTACTAACACAGGGCAATCCGAAATCAGCCTGAGCATAGATGCGACATCGTTTTCCCCCCTGTCCCACAACACCATGATTTGGAACAGTACCGGCAATGGCACCGAGGATGGTGAAAATTCCACATGGGACGGATATCAAAGCAGTAGGCCCGATTTACTGATTCCCATACATCTAGAATCAGATCCAAGCTTACAATTGAGTCCTGACACAAGGCAATTCAGAGCGCGGGCCACAATAGAGTACTCCCACTTCGATGGCAACCAGGATAGGAGCTCCGAGGAACGAGTCTTCCTTGAGATAATGAAGTGGGAAGACGAGGATGAAGACGGCATATATGTCCTGGATATCGACAATGACTCGATGGTTGACTCCGATGATTGGACCGAAGAGAGTGAATTGAAAGAGGTGACCTACTGGAGGTCTGATGGGCCGAATGCAGAGGTCCGCATGGGCAATCCCCTGCAAGATTCTGGCGATGGCCTCATGTTGGCTGTTTGGAACTACAACGGGCAGCTTTCGGATGACCCGGTTAGGATCGAAATCGACTGGACCTCCTTCGGCACAGACCCCGATGAGTGGATTTCCGTTCCCCCAGAAGTCATCCTTCAGCCAAACCAGTCTACTTCTGTTCCCATGGTCGTATCAGTACCTGTAGACTCCGACCCGGGCCTTCATCAACATGGATTGCTGATACAATCTACTGAATTGGATACCAATGGCTCCCAGATCGAGTCCGAATCCAACAGAAGTTGGACTCTACCTGTTGTGACCAATGTTCCCTGGGTCGGACCATTCTCAATAAACGCCAGACCCGTAGACGGTAATGTATCAAATCAGACATTGTACACCGAAGAATGGATTTCTGGTGCCACTAGATGGGATTGGAGGGCCGAAAGTGGGGACTGGAGATTCCTATCAATCGAATGGCCGGAGGAATGGGACACTGGAGGTACAGCAATCATCGACGTAGACTGGGGCGATAACCCATACACAGATATTGATGTGATGTGGTTATCTGAGACCCAACATGGGTATTCCACAGAAGACTCAACCCCGTATGGTAACTCTACTTTCTACATAGAGAAGAGGTCTGTCAACAATTATGCAGGCTCCGGGTCCCACAACTGGGGGACATATACGGAATCATCGCATGAGGTACTCACTGTCCCAGTCACTCCTGGCGTGCACCAGTTGGCATTGCACACGGCCCTTCATGGCGTCAGCTCCAATGACAACCCTCTGAACATCTCTGTCGGTTACATTGCTGCCGAACAATCAGGCTTTGAGAAGGTGGTGTCTGACTGGGACGAAGGAAGCGGGGTTGAGGCCGTTCACTTAGTTTCAACAGTTCCACTTACAGTGGAGAACGTGACGTCATACGGTTGGTCTCAACCCATATTCCTGCCCAACGAGACCGTTTTGGATGACGGAGGAAACAAAATGTCAGCTTCATGGTGGAGGAATATCACACTAAACAATTCCAAATCATTGTCGATTGAAATTGATGTTGCATCTGAAGACTCCCTTTCAGACGATTCGGATATTGATTTGTACCTGTTCAGAGATAAGAACGAGGATGGTGAATTCAGTAGCGATGAAGAGATCGCCAAGTCAATTTCCTCAGATTCTTCTGAAAATGTAGAAATGACAGACCTGCCAGACGGCCTTTACGGTGTAGCAGTCCTCGGGTATGACGTCCCTGGGGGGTCAATGAACTTCCAAATAACGATCGAGGACTTCGGAGGTGATGAATTAAGGGTCACAAATCAGTTCGCTTTGACGAAGTCTGAAATCAACTCGATATGGCCCAATGGTTCCACGGCCCTTGCCAGTCAAGCCCCGTCTGCAGCTCTCCAGGTTAGTCTTGAATACGATAGGCCGGTTTCCGCAGGTGTTTGGCATGGATATGTTGAAATCGAGTTGAACGGAACAATAAAATTCCAAATCCCATATGTCTACGAACTAATTGAGCTCCCTCCAGAGGTGGAATTTAAGAAGCCCGAAAACATGTCCTACCACAACAGCTCAGTGCCCATAGAACTTCATGCCATCGACATCGGCATAGGGTTCAAGTTGGATCAAGTTCAATGGTTGCCGGGGGACAACCAAACTCAAATTCCAAGTGCTAACTCAGTGCATGCTCTGGACACAGAAGGGAACCACCACGACTTGACGACACTGTGGAATTACGGCAACCACTCTGCTATGCCTCAAAACGTGACCCTCAGGGAGGTCTGGATAAACTCATCACTCCCTGAAATTGAACAGTGGCATGATTACATCCTAACCGTCACGGATTATTCTGGCCTCTCCTCACGGGCCTTCCTCTCTGTGGTGTACGATACCACTGCGCCCGATGTCATGATTAGCCAGATACCTGAAATAACCAGTAATCAGGTCATGACATATAGGATCTGGACAGAGCCAGGTGCTTCTCTCACTCACTCTGGAAATCTAATTGAGCTTGACGAAGAGGGATTTACGGAGCACTCATTCCTCCTCCAGGACGCTGAAATCGGCTTCGATGAATCATCTGGGTCACCGTACTATTTCGTCGAAGGCACAAGCATGTTCGATGTACGGGTATCTGATGCAGCAGGAAATACCGTTTCCAGAGAATTCCAAGTTATTTACGATCCCGAGCCTCCAGATGACATAGAATTCGACTCTTTGCATGATCAGGCGGGAAATCTATACTCTTCTTCTAATCTGCAGGAGCCTGTCAATCTTTCTAGTGGCAACTTGATCCTAAGAATTCCTTCTGATGTCATGCAGTGGTGCCTCTCTGTAAATTCTGTTATCAATGACTACTTTACCATCGAATGCGATAGCATCGAAACTAGGCCAGAGGTATTCAACACCACAACTGGACACCCAGAAGAGGAAGACAGAGGGGGGGCTCAAGAAAAATATGGAATTTCCCTCCCGCTTGGGACAGCAGGTCTTCCCGACGGGGATTATGTGATGCAACTAGATTTGACTGACTGGACTAACAACTCGGCAAGCCAATCTTGGCCAATTCATATTGACAAAACCGCTCCTTCGATTGAATGGGACCTAAGCATGGCGAATTCTCTCACATTGTTCGAACATAGACAGAATTTGTCATGGTCATCTTCGGAAGTAGTGCACTTCGAATTCACAATGGACGGAGAGCTTCTCACAAGCGGGCTTTCCTCATCGGATGCGTATTTCTTCGAAGTTCCTTCTACCGGTAGCCATGAGTTTTGCCTTTATGCCGTTGATGGCACTGTAAATAGGAACAACAGCAATCATGCTTTGGATTGCAGAACCATGTTACTTGACGAGTCGATATACAATACTGTCTTACAGGCAAACTGGAACGGTGGCATTGTCTCTTCCACAGAGGTTGTGGCAACCATACAGCTCGGGCCCGGTCAGGAAATCAAATGGTCGAGGGATGGATTACAAGAAATGAACCTCCTCTTTCCGGAATCTGATGTGGAGAGGATATCATTTGAATTAGTGGAGGGCGAGAATAGATTCACACTTCTCGTCGGCTCTCTTGATGAAACGGACACCTACGAGCTCTCTGTGGTGAGAGATACCATCGCGCCCATAATATCCATCGAAGAGAAGACGAACCGCACGTCCACGCTCTCTAAATTGAGAGTCGTGGAAGGAACCTGTGAGGGCGGGACCAACACCATGGTTTGGAGCGATGTCGACTCAAACTCTTTTGTTTGCCCATCAAATGGCACATATTCGGTAGAGCTGGAAATTATCGACTCTCCGGGCGAACACGACATCTACGTCATATCGACAGACCACGCGAACAATGAAGCCAGTGCCGAGATCGAAGTCTTGATGCAACAGTGGCCAGAATGGGCGATCGATGACGCCAGAAACATGGGGCCGATGTTAATCTGGTTCTCACTTGCGGGATTGCTTATCTGCGCTGTCACGCTCATCGCAATGAGAAGCCTAATGGGGAGGAAAGACGAATTTGCGACCCCAGAATACGAGACCGAGATAGAAACGATTCTAGGGGATATCGGCCTAGATGACTAGAGCATATGGAGGCTTCCCTTCAGGCAACTATAATCACCAACACCCCTTCAGGTTTCTATGGAAATAGAGAGACTGGCGGTTTTAGGGGCCGGTCAGATGGGTGCCGGAATAGCTCAAGTTGCCGCCTGCTCAGGTTACCCGGTGGTTATGATTGACATAGAGCAAGATTACCTAGACAGGGGTCTATCAAGCATCGAAAGATCCCTATCCAAGTTGGTATCCAAAGGAAGGATGTCTGAGGAAGAGGCAAAATCTGCCATAAGCCTAGTTTCCACTTCGGTTTCCAGAGATTCCGCTTCAGAAGCCGATCTAGTTATCGAGGCCATACCTGAGGTTCTAGAGCTGAAAGCCTCAGCGTTTTCAGACTTAGACGAAATTTGCAAGGAAACCGCGATACTAGCCACAAACACATCAAGCATATCCATCGACGAGATAGCTGCATCCACAAGGCGTCCAGGTAGGGTGATAGGAATGCACTTCATGAATCCCGTCCCGATAATGAAACTAATCGAGATCATAAATGGAAGTCAGACGCTTCCAGAGGTTACCAAGGCGATACTGGAGGTCTCAGAGAGGATGGGCAAGACACCGCTACAATGCAATGACTCACCCGGCTTCATAAGCAACAGGATCCTCTGCCCAATGCTGAATGAGGCTATTCTTGCTCTTCAAGAAGGAGTGGCCGAACCCGAAGCCATTGATGGGATAATGAAGCTGGGAATGAACCATCCATTAGGGCCCCTTGCTTTAGCCGACCTTATCGGGCTTGACACTGTCTTACACATCATGAACGTACTTAGAGAAGGCCTCGAAGATGAAAAATACGCTCCCGCGGAACTTCTGGTCTCCATGGTTTCGGAAGGAAAGTTAGGGCGGAAATCAGGTCAAGGTTTCTACAGCTATTAAATGGAATTTTCACAGCCCTTCCCGTCACCCACGATTTAAGTCACTCGGCCCACACGATGAAGCATGAATGACACGAGGAAAACACGATCGACGGCATCGAGACAGGCATCTGCTACCGCAATATGCTCCATTTTTCTAATTTCATTAATATCAGGATCTGTACTGGCGAACGACGCTGGCTCTGGGTCCGACGCCGGAGGAAGCACATCCAGCGCCACTTACCTTCCCTCGAACAACTCTACCTACTACGGAAACCTCACCCAAGGCTCTGACACGGATGACTACTACGCAGTAAATATGTCGTGGGGAACCGGGATTGCAGTAACGATAAACATCCCTGCGAACTCAGATTTTGATCTCATTCTACTCTCCTCGGGAGGTGCGCAGATTGACTCAAGCACTAACGGAACAGGGCAGTCGGACCACGTAACGTCGAATGGAACCAACGTCGGTGGTACCACGGTTTACATTTGGGTGGACCAATATCTGGGTTCGGGGCAATACACTATGCAAATTCAAATTTTCTCCGCTGGAAATGGCTCAGGTGGAGTCGGGGATGATGCTGGGAGCGGACAAGACGCAGGGGGTTCGATGTCGAACGCACTACCCTTGAGCCTGTCCAACGGAACATCCAACGCAACCAACTCCACCTCGTTCCAAGGCAACTTATCATCCACAAATGATGACGACTGGTATTCGGCCTACATCCCATCTGGGTATGGGATATACGTTGAGATGTACCACGACGCCGGCGCGGACTTCGACATGTGGCTTTATGACTCTAATGGGACTGAGCTGGACGAAGCATTCACTGGAAACGTGCCAGAGACGGTAGGGAGCAATGGGACGGACGTCGGCTCATCGACGGTCTACCTAGAGATCAAGGATTGGCCCGTATCCCCCTCATCCGGATCATACAACTTTACAATTAATCTATTCTCAATAGCAGGAAACCCAGCTTACTCACAAGATGACGGTCTGTCTGGTGGCGATGCTGGCGATGACTATGCCAATGCAACGAGCCTGCCGATTCCACAAACCTCCAACAGCACAAGGGCGTTCTCCGGCTGGAAGTCTGCAAGCGATGATCCGAATGATTGGTATTCCTTCGCAGTTCCAACTGACTACGGGGTGGAGGTTAACATGACCTCTACAAACGCCACGGGGTATCTTGTACTCTACTGGGAGTCGAACATCACGGTAATTGACTCGTCTCTGAACAACAACGGTGCCGAGTACGTCACTTCCGATGGCCCCGAGGTCAGCGGCCAGAACGTTCTGCTGAGGGTAATGGCGATTACCGGGGCCGGATTCTACAACTTCACAGTGAATGTATTCTCCCTAGATACCGACAACGACGGCTGGCAGGATACGACTGAGATACAATGTGGGACCGATCCAGAGGACTACAACTCAACCCCCTCAGACTTCGATTCAGACGGAGTCTGTGACACGATGGATCAGGATGACGACAATGATGGCACAGACGACGCTGATGACGACTTCCCACAGGACCCCAGTGAGACCACAGACACCGACAACGATGGAATCGGCAACAATGCCGACGAAGATGATGACGGTGACGGGTGGAATGATACCGAAGAGGGGGACTGTAACACTAATCCGTTGGATTACAACAGCCAGCCAAGTGACACAGACTCAGACGAACTTTGCAACGAGCTCGATGAGGATGATGATGGAGACGGATACCTGGATTCCGATGACGACTTCCCACTCGACGACTCAGAATGGCTAGATACGGACAACGACGGAACCGGGAACAACGAAGACACGAATGACGATGGTGACGGATTTTCCGATGCGGATGAGATCCTTTGTGGTTCTAACCCTCTGTCATACGCGTCCGTCCCCGTTGACACAGACACTGATGGCGTGTGTGACATCATGGACGCAGATGACGATGGAGACGGTTATGAGGACGATGTTGACGACTTCCCGAACAACCCCCAGGAATGGGTCGACACGGACAATGACGGCCAGGGAGACAACTCCGACTTTGACGATGACAACGACGGTGTTCTGGATGAATTCGACGCTTTTGACACGGATCCCAGCGAGCAATATGACTACGACGGTGACGGCCTTGGTGACAACTACGACACTGATGACGACAACGATGGTTGGCCCGACTCGGACGAGACGACCTGCGCATCCGATCCGCAGGACTATGCGAATACACCAGATGATTGGGACTCAGATCAAATTTGCGATGTCATGGATGAGGACGATGACAACGATGGGTATCTAGACGTTGATGACGCCTTCCAATTCGATGTGAACGAGTGGATCGACACGGACTCTGACGGCATAGGCGACAATGAAGACATGGATGATGACGGCGACTCCTGGGAAGATGCAATTGAGCCCAACTGTGGAGCCGACCCTCTCGACGTCACATCGACACCCGTCGACACCGACTCAGATGGAAGCTGCGACTACCTAGACCCTGATGACGACAATGACGGAGTCATGGACGCCGATGACGCCTTCCCTTTGAACCCGGTCGAACAGACCGATACCGATGATGACGGAATCGGTAACAATGAGGACAACGATGATGATGGGGACAATTGGACAGATTCTGCAGAATCCCTGTGTGACACATCCCCCTTGTCTGCCACATCTCAACCGTTGGATACCGATGACGATGGGACCTGTGATAAATTGGATTTAGACGATGACGGGGACGGTGTCCCTGACAGCGGAGACAAATTCCCAACGGACGGCTCGGAGTGGGAGGACCTAAACAACGACGGGCTCGGAGATAATGGAAACCCACTGTCCATCGTGGACAAAATGAAACTCAACCCCGGAATCTCGGCGTTAGCGGTCATCGCAGTCATCGCGGCTGTAGGGGCAATAATTTACGCCAACGTATCGAGGGGCGGAGGCGGGTTGGTATCCAATCTGAGGCAAGTCAAGGGCAGATCAGGAGAAGAGGGTGAAGTCGGAGAAGTGCCGGTCTCGGAAATTACCCCGCCTGTTCCTCCTGGACTTGACTCCGCCGATGATGAAACAGAGGGTTTCGCCGAATCATGGGAACAACTCCCTCCCGGTGGGGAATATACAGATACTTCCCCTCTTAGGTACCAAGGGGAATCTTGTGGAACTTGGGAACAACAAGAAGACGAGAGCTGGGTAAGGAAATGATAAATCCCTCCCCTTCCGAGTTACAAAACGTTGGCGACACTTGGATAATTTACGCCGATTTCCCGTTATTGCGACCTACTAGCCAAAAAACACACCCTTAAAGGGTGGAATTTCGATAATCGTCGAAAGAGGAGCATCTAACGGTATTGTTATATCATTCATATCTTCTCATGAACGCCAGTGACGCCCATGCGAAGCGATGTAGCCCGTTCGATTGCCCTTGTAATGCTAATGATTGTCTCGGTACAAATGCCGATGTTTGATAACGCGGAAGAACCCGTGGAATTGAAAGAAGACCCGATTATGGAAATGGCCCCTGCCAATCCGTGTCAGGGATATGACGCTTGTCTGGGACAGGATGCAGGAGGATACAATGGTAGGAACCAGATCTGTGTCGGTTCCACGACAGCAGGGTCGTGTCCTGTCGCCAACCTGACGACGTACGTCGACTACGGATCGGGGCCAACATCGACTACCTTTTATGGTTACATGGACGGACTTTCTGGTAACACGCTAGACGACGACGACGTCTACACGATGTGGGTACCCTGGGGCTACGGGGTCAACGTCACAATCTCTTGGAATCACACTGGCATGATGATGTACGGCGCTATAGGTGCTGCAGGACTCTCTAGTACCTACGGAGGGTATGACAGCTTCGGTTACGGAACATCCTCAGGCGTAACACTTTCTAGTTTGGGCACAGACGTGAGTGGCTCCGCCTTGGACATATACCTCGACTGCTACAGCAATTACTGCAAGACTAGCTACGGCTATTCCAGTGACTACGCCATGACGATCACAACATGGCCTTCTGACGGAGGTGGCTATGGTGACGCGACTCAACAGTTTGGCACTGGGGCCTCTGCTTGGGACGATGGCCGGACTTATGTGGGAATGTGTGGACAGTATGGAGGGACTTACTGCGAAGTTCAGCGCGGTTCTGGTGGCAATGGCAATGACCAAGGTACCAAGACAATCGCTTCAGGCGAGTCATTCGGTCTGTTTTTCAACCATGACAACTATGCTAACAGCGAGTCATCCATAACAGTAACCTGCACCTCTGGTGCTTCGTACACCAACGCTAGGTACAGCGGGACCGTGTCCTCAATAGACGCCTCCGCTGTATTCGCAGCGACCTTCACTGGCCCAGATGTATGCACAGCAACGACCACCGACTCACTATCAGATGGTGGATACGAGGTATACTGGGCTGGACTGACCCCCGCCGTCAGCGGGCTACTGTCTACAACACTCGCAAACCCATCAGTTTACTCATATGGGGCAGTAGGAACCACAGACCCGTATGATGTCTATGCGGCAATCATACCAGATGGTTCCTACGCGAATGTTTCTCTGACTTGGAACGAGAACGCTGACTTAGACCTCAGGGTGTACACAAACAGTGCTCTAACAACCCTAGTGGGGTCGTCCGCTGGCTCCAGTAATCCCGAACTAGTAGATTTGGGGACATTAACCGACACGACAGTTTACATCAAGGTAAGCTACTTCGGTGGAGTCGCCTCAGGAGTGGGCTACCAAGTTACTTTGAATTTGATACCTGCTGTTTTCCCACCGTGCTGGTACCAAGATGACGGTTCATCAGTTGGCAACGGAGTCTACGATGGTTCTGGAAGTGGTGATGCAGCAGATGTCTGGAACGCAAATCCAATGGACATGACTGGAAGTACAACGTTCGCTGGCATGCTCTGCGATGTGTATGACGAGGAGGACTGGTACTCCATAACAATACCAGCCTACCATGGGGCCTATGTCAGGCTAACCTGGGATCAGACAGTCTACACTGACGATATGAGACTCTATCTCTACGTCGACAGGGGATACAGCGCCCCCTCAATAGTAGCGTCCGCCACATCCACTGCATTGGACGGGGCAGGTGTGGCCACCACTAACGAGTCATACCTATGGACAGGATCCTATTACGGCCTATGGGGTACACCCACGGAGTTGCTAATAAACGTCGATACGATGGGCCTAACATCTGACTTGGAGTTCAACTACACGGTAGAATACTCGATATACAATCAGTCAGGTGACTACTGGGGAGGGCCCTGGAACGATGCTGGGTCTGGCACAGACGCCGGAAACAGCTCGTCGTATATTACCAACCCAGTCCAACTGGTATCCATGAACAACACCTACACAGGGTACGGACACGATGATTTGGACATGTACGATCAATACCAGATATACGTACCACCGAGCTACAGCTTGAGAGTCCAACTGGACGCACCCGACGGAAATGACGTGGATCTGTACCTCAGAACAGGCTCTGGGAGCTCGTACATGACGCTAATCGACTCCGATACTGGATACGGGGACAAGGACATCTGGATGGAATTCGGAAACGACGATCAGAACGTGTACATAGTAGTACTCACGCAAGTGGGCGGAGGGGCTTACGACCTGATTATCACTATGGTAACCACGGACAACGACCCTGACCCATCCGATGATTGTGGAATTGGAGTAGATGCCAGTGACGTCATGTTCCCCAACTTCTGGAGCGAAATGACATGGCTCAACAGCTCTACTCAGATTGATGCAAACGGGGATGCTGACGACGTCGGAGGAACATGCACTGCATGGATCGACAGGGAATGGGACCCACAGGACCACTACGCGATACTGGTTCCCGCTGGGAAGTACATGGTATTGAACGTGACTTGGACCCCACAAACCACAAGCGCTACTTCCACCACACTCAGGAACCTCGACGTAACGATCTTTACGTTCGCTGGTCCTCCAGCCACCTCCCTAACTTACGTGTCACAACAGGACTCTACCAATGGGTACTCGAACGGCTCTTCCGGGCTTTGGGTGACAAACGGGGGTTGGCTATACATCCAGATCGGAACCACCTCCAGCACTTCCACTGGAATGGAGATGCTAGACTACACCATGACCTTCGACTTTAGGTCACTCAGCGAGCTAAGGGGTGGCGTACAGAATGACGCAAACTCCAGCCTTGATGCAGGAGCACAGTCCAGTAGCGCTCTCCACGTGAATACGTATGTCAACACCTCGGTCAACGCTACAACCGGACTCACCGAGCTCAGATGGTCAGGCTGGAATGACCCGTACGCAGACACCACTGACAGGTACACTTTCGACGTACCCGCTAACCACGGATATGTCGCATGCACTGAGCACGACGACCGACAGTACCCACAAGGGTTCCAATCCATTGGAGGGGCATTGGTCATAATGGACCTGTACGGCTCCCCATCGACGCCTACGGCCGCCAACACATACGTCTACTACAACATGAACCCAATGTGCTGGACGACTAACAACACCGGAGACTACTACGGGGGACAGGTGAACGAGATAGGGGTGAGGAACTGGTACAGCGCGTACTATCCACTTTCTGATGGAACCAACTACAACGTCACGATAACCTTCTTCACGCTCGATGCAGATGGGGACGGGTGGTACGATGACATGGAGACCGCCTGTGGCACAGACCCACAAAACGCCACCAGCGTCCCAGGGGACGTAGATGGCGATGGAATCTGTGATGCTCTCGACAGCGACACAGACGGCGACGGGGTGATTGACTCTCAGGATGCATTCCCTGATGACGCTAACGAGTCGACAGACCTAGACGGCGACGGCGTCGGGGACAACACTGACGTGGACAGGGACGGGGACCTCTGGAACAACACCGACGAAGTTGCCTGCATGACAGATCCAGATGACGATACGTCAACCCCCACTGACAATGACAATGACTCAATCTGTGACTACCTGGACGTTGACGATGACAACGACGGCTATGACGACCTGAATGACGAGTTCCCCATGAACTCCTCAGAATGGGCCGATAACGACAACGACAAGATAGGAGACAACGCGGACACCGATGATGACAACGACGGCTATGACGACGAGGTCGAGATCCAGTGCGCTTCAGACCCAATGGACCTGGGTTCAATTCCAACTGACCAGGACCTAGACGGTACGTGCGATGCCCAGGACAATGACCTGGATGGTGATGGATACGACAATGATATAGACGCATTCCCAGAGGACCCATCCGAGTGGATTGACACAGACGGTGACGGATTCGGGGACAATGTCGACAGCGATGACGACAATGACATAGTGCTGGACGCGGACGACGCCTTCCCTCTGGACTCCACCGAGTGGGTGGACACGGATGACGACGGGGTCGGTGACAACGCCGACCTGAATGACGATGGAGACGCTTGGACCGACGCTGAGGAGATTTCCTGTGGCTCAGACCCCATGGACTCCTCATCAGTGCCTGATGACTACGATGGCGACGGAATCTGCGACAAAGTCGACACTGACGACGATGGCGACGGAACCCCAGACGTATCCGACGCCTTCCCGTACGATGCCATGGAGTACGCTGACTTCGATGGAGATGGAATGGGCGACTTCACAGACACAGATGATGACAACGACGGATGGCAGGACATCGAGGAGCCTAACTGTGGCACAGATCCGATGAATTCGTTATCAGTACCTGCGGACAACGACCGTGACGGCCAGTGTGATATCGTGGACCAGGACGACGACAACGATGGCGTGATAGATCTTGACGACGTCTTCCCAATGAACCCTTCAGAGACCAAGGACTTAGATGGGGACGGAATCGGTGACAACTCAGACCCCGATGACGATGGAGACGGCTGGCTTGACATAACAGAGGACCTGTGCCTAAGGGGTGTCGACGGCATTATCGGAACAGCAGATGATGGTTTCGGAAACCCAAATGACGCAAATGAGATGCCAATCGACAACGAGACAAACGTTGGACCAGACGGAGAATACGGCACCGATGACGACTTTATCGAGGGCGACCAGCTTTGCAACTCACTGGACCCTGATGACGACAACGATGGTGTGCCCGATGCTGCTGTCTACACATTGGACGCCAACGGAGTCTGCACAACATGTGAGGACTGGGAGGACCACTTCCAGTGGGATCCAACAGAGCAGTTCGACGCCAACGGAGATGGCAAGGGCGACAATGCGAATATACCGACATTCCTCGACAACGTGAGGGCAGAAACTCTGCCATTCGCTGGAGCAGGAGTGGGCATCATCGCAATGCTGTACCTGGTATCAAGGCAACTCGGCGGAAGGTCCGAGGAAGATGACGAGTATCAGGAGTACGACGAGACCGAGGAGTTCGAGGACGACGAGGATATCGATGAGCTCGCTGACAGTCTTGATGAAGACGAGGACTGATACCAGACGCGACGAAACCGGGCGCCGGGCTAAATGTCCGGCGTCCGGACAATTCATGATAACCAGAGGTTATCAGCCTAACATGGCTCCCCGGAAATTGCTTCCTTACCCCACCTGTCCGTTCTTTTAGCATCAAAAACATCATTTTTCCTTATAAATTATAAATGTTAATTTCCACTATCCAGACACGTAATGACGTTCAAAGCCGGTCGAGGTAATGTCTGATGATCACAGAGGTCATCCGGGTCCCTCTAGCACAACGAGCCAGCTATCCCCGGCTCTTAGATGACAGCAAAATACTGGATGTCACGAGGCGTAGGAGAAACTATCTTCCGCCAAAACCGAAATAGGCGATAAACGCTTCACTCAAACTAAGTTGCGGGCTTATTATTATCAGCCATTTTAACCTCAAAATGGCTTGTATTCAATGTTTATCACACAATGGCAAGAACATTATCAGCAACAATTACAAGAGATTACCCTAAAGGGTATCTTCCGCAACGTTCTAAATGCTTGCATGCCCTCACAACCTCCATGGTTGCAGCCATGCCGCACAATGTTGCGACGACGACAGACAAGAGGAACCTGACAAAGAACGACCTAAGGAGCATCGCAGTAGGCCTAGCCGCTGCGATTGCCATAGTCATGCTAGCAAGCGCTGTGACTAGCGATAGCGGTAGCGTTAGCGCTACAGCTCTGGATGACTCTCCCGAAAAGAGATTCATCTCGATCACGAGCGGTCAGTCGGCTAATGTTCAGGAAAATTCAGCCGCAACGACGACCGTCATGACAGTCGCCACGGACTCCACTCCCTCGGGATGCGGTATATCCTCTGGAAACGCTGACGGAGACGGTGACGGTAACAACGCGTTTGCCATCTCATCCACCTGCGTCATCACTGTCAATGACGCTGGGGATCTAGATTTCGAGGACACAACATCCTACACTCTTACCATCCTTGCAACCGATGGTAGCGGTGCTGACTCCGAAACGGTAACGATATCCGTAACTGACCAAGCGATTGACATTACTGCGACCTCATTCACAATCGCTGAGAATACCGCCAACAATGGAGCTGTCGGCACATTGTCATCAACAGGGGATTCTGCAACCGGTGCTGGGTTCACAATTTCTAGTGGAAATGCAAATGGGGCATTCGCTGTTGCAGCAGGTGGAGCTGTAACCGTTGCCGATACCACAGCCATAGACTACGACACTGCGACTTCACAAACTGTTGTATTCACAATTACCGATGGGACCAATGCTGTGACAGAATCAGTCACTATTTCATTCACCGACGTCAACGACCAAACCCCAGCCGTCAATGTAGCAGCTACCTACACCCAGGCTGAATCCGCATCCACGACCTTCCAAACATTCACCATGGTGGACACAGACACATCAGGGACATACTCCTGCTCTCTTGGTGGGAATGATGCGGCAGACTTCACTACCAGCATCAGTGGCAAGGTCTGCACTGTCGCATGGGCACAGGCCCCGGACTATGAGAACCCACAGGATACCGGGACAAA
>Ga0163111_10001066_pt1 | contig 16624 bp, 14 predicted proteins | sample CRUFie1St18metaG_FD_109645 | JGI IMG/M metagenome (GOLD analysis project Ga0163111, IMG submission 109645) | Marine microbial communities from the Costa Rica Dome - CRUD Field 142mm St18 metaG | ecosystem: Environmental > Aquatic > Marine > Oceanic > Photic zone | place: Costa Rica: the Eastern...
CAGAAAGACCTTCTAATAAAGCGTCTTTAGTTGCAGACCAGTTGCTTTCAAATAAGTTTGCCATTTTTTAACTCCTATTATTTTGAAAGTCCGGCCAATTTGCGGATCATATCAATTTCCACTATATCATCCGCTTTGTCATCGGCATCTGCTGTTACAACAACTGCCTTATCGCCAGTGTGCTCACTGACAACGGATTCTGACAACGTCTGTTTTGCTCTTGGTGTTTCGCCATCTAAAACTGAAGGCAAGTACTTGTTAAAGGACTCTTCCAGTTTTTCTGTCTTAACACTTTCAAGTAAATCAGACATTATTTCTTTCTTCTCTTTACCAAGTGGGGCCATTAATTCGTTGAGCTTCTCTTTTCTTTCGAATCGATCTTCTGCAACTCTTAACTTAGATTCAGTTAATTTAACTGTATCTTCTTTCTCAGCAATCGCTTGTTGAGATTCGTTAAGTTTGGCTTCCAGTTCAGTAATTTGTTTTTGTACTTTCTTGATTTCTTTTGCTTCGTTAAGGTAACTAGTACCATATTCGTTAGCAAATGCTTCAAAAATTCTACGGCCAAAGTCGTTTTCACGTGCTTTGGTGATATCGTCTTTAAATGATCTAACTTCATTAGTAATAACTTTGTTGACAACGTTTTCAACTTTGTCAGCCGCTTTCTTAATAAAGTCTTTCTTGGCTTCTGCTAATTGCAGTTTGCCTTCTCTAACCATTTTCACTTTCTGTTCTACTAGACCTTTTTTGTCTTCGTGGAACTCGGATAGTTCACCAGCCAATTGCTCAGTTACAAAATCATCTAGTTTTGCAACATGCTCACTTGTTCTGACTCTATCTGCTCTAAGTTCTTTGACTTCTTTGGCAACCATTTCTGTTACAAATCTGTCTAAAACTTTGGCATGTTCACCAATTGCTTTGTGATATTTAACTCGGTCGTCTGCAAGGGATTTCGTTTCCTCTGCAATTAATGAAATTTCTGCTTCAACTTTTTCTGAGATGAATTTGTCCATTGCTTCAACAATCAATCCTTTATCATGATCGTATCTTTGAGCAAATTCTTCTCTAAGTTCTGCAGTAAGTTCGTCTCTTGCTTCAGAAATTTTACTTTCCCATGCTTCTTGAAGAGCAGATTTTACTTCTTCAGTAAGTTCTGCATTTTCAAGTAACTCTGTAAAATTCACTGCCATAGTAGTCTCCTACTTATATTTTTAAATCATTGATGAAACCAGTGATTGCTTTCATCAAGTGTTTTTCTGCACTTTTATCGTGTGTTAATGCAGACGCGGTATCAAATACTTGCACACCGCCTCGCATATTAAATAAACTCTCATATATAGTCTTGGGATAGGCATCTGGTGCACTTGGTTGTGCCACAATGTCTACTGTTACTATGTCAAAATCGGAAACTTTACCACTTTCGTTTACGTTTCCTGATCCTCTGCTACTAACACCAAGTTTTGCTCCAGCCGTCAATAATGCTCTTGCAATATTTCCCATAGGTGTATCTATAATTTTAAGTTTGCCTATGCCGTTTGAATCCTGACAATACATATCTGTAATGATGTGACTCACACGGTCTAAATTTATTTGTAGTTCTTCAGGATGATCTAACTCACCCATCACAGTTTCACCTTTGCCTAATCTTTCTTTTACACTATTACATGCTTTTTCTATTTCTTCCTGAGGATATACTCTACCATTCTGGTTTTTTACATCTCCCTGGATAAACAGTCCTTGCATAAACAAATCCTTTCCGTCTTTAGACTCAACAATCTGTATGCCAGATTGCTCAGGACTCATGTATTCGTATAACTTATTAGCCATTGAAACTCCTTAAACTATTAGACTTAAAGCCTTACTTAATCTCGTCTGGATTATTTACTGCTTTATGGTCTGCGTTAATGTTGTCTGAAGGTGTGTGATCTTTAGGACTATTTGGGTTACCATTGTCTCCCATATTTCCTTCACTGCCGTCTTTTGACTTTACAGGTGATCCTGCACGATCAACTTTTGATCCGCCACTTGGTAGTGGAGCATCTTTGTTGTCTGGATTTTCGCCACCTAGTGGTGCTGATGCACCCATATCTGCTACTTTGTCTTGCATTTTAGTTGCTTCTTCAACAACTTCATCTGACTCTTCAGCAATTTCTTCGTCTAGGTCATACTCAACGGATTCTAAATCCATCTCGTCTTCCATATCCATTTCTGCTTTGTCGTCATCCATTGGCATATCGTCGTCGCCTTCTTCATCAGCAAGTAGTTTCTCAAATTCTGCTTTAAGATCTTCTAGCTCATCTTCAATTTCGTCGACTTTGTCTTCTAAATCGCCATCATGTTCAGGTTTTTCTTCATCACCTTCTTCTTCGCCGATTTCATCGTCTTCTATTTCTTGGATATCGTCAATAAGTTCACCAGCAGGGTCGGCATCGCTGATTTCTTCTTCAACTGCATCTTCCTCAGCCTCTACTGATTCGTCCATGTCCTCGTCGTCCCTCTTCTTGGACTTCTTCTTCATTTCTTCATCAACTTCTTCTGATTCTTCAACTGCTTCTTCTTCTGATTCTGCTGACTCTTCAACTTCTTCTTCAGAAACGTCTTCGTCTAGAACTTTTTCATATTCTGCTCTTGCTTTAGCAACAACATACTCATGAAGCATTTCTTCGGCTTTTTCGTTTTCCTCTGCTAGGAGAAGTTCAAGAATTTCTTCTAATTGTGTTCTTGATTCTGACATTGTGGTCTCCGTTTATTAATAATTTCACACACAGAAAGGCATCTTTCTGATGTGCCTGTATATTACTTAGTATAATAATGTGTTTTTATGCTCAAATTGCCTGGTTTTGAGCAGATTTATTGTTTGAATGTGTGGAAACTGTGAATGAGTGTTGTTTCGCAAGTTTATTTATCATTTCATAATTATGTTGCAGAATTTCAGACATTTCTGAACTCATAATAATTTTTTGTAAATCTGCTAAACTGTAAGTTTCAATTATCCTTTTATTTTCCTGTAGTACCCTATTGATTCTAATTTCATGATTAGATTCATTATCGTAAGACTCGTCAAATAATAAATTATTAAATGTTTTAAATCCTAATTCTTTTAAATACTTTAATGATTGATAGTTACCAATAAGTAAAAAAGGTCTTTTGTAGTAAATAGATCTCCAAGTTTTTTCTGTTAAAAATATATCTGTAAACCATGGGCATAAGTTTAGATATCCTGTGTTTGTTTCTGTTATAAGATCATAAAAAGTGTCATCATATATTTTATAAAAATCATCAGGTTGTACTGTATGCTTATATCCTGCTGAGTCCTCAAGTCCATCAACACTTATTCCTTTCCATACAAAAGAACATATACCTTTATCTAACAAATTGTGCCTATGCAAATAGTCATAAGTCATTTCCCTATGCTCTCTACTAGCACCATTTAAAGAACAAAAATACTTTTGCTTAGGGCATTTACCGTAATTTTCACTATAATCTGTGTGCATTGTTATGGTTTGTTTAAGCCAAAAGTCCTGAAAAAACACATTTTTAAGTGGTTTTAGGTCCTGGAATTGCATAATAAAGTTATTATATGCTGTATTTACTAGCAGATTTCCTGTGCTTAAATGCACTTTTCCTGGGTCTATTTCACACTTATCTAGTATTTCGTGTAGTACAAAAAAGAAATTTGTCTCTATAGCACCTAGACCAGGCTTATCAAAATAGTAATTGCTTTCTGTACTGTAGTCTAGATATATTTCTAAAGAGGGATTTGCGTTGGTTTTAAAATATTCTAGTTCTTGAATTAAGAAGTCGTATAAATTTCTACCGTCGTTGCGTATTTCTATGTAATACTTAGATGAGTCCGCCACCTGCTCCACCACTTGCATCTGGAGCCTTGTACATGACATTTACAAATTTTTTGTGCTCTATTTCCTCAGCTCTTTTAATAGCTCTAACTTTACGCAACTTATTAATCTGCTCTAATGTAAGTTTAGGCTTTCTTCTTTCTTCAGCATTTGCTTTCTGAAAATCATCAAACTCTGGATTGTAAAATTCTACTAGTCTCATTATATACTCTCTGGTGGTGAGCCTGGAGGAGTTCCGCCTTGTGGAACAACTCCTGCATCAGTATTTAGCGGATCTGCTAAAGGATCTTCCATAGGTACCTGGTCAGGTGCTAATTCAGTATCTGGATTTACTGCGGCATCTGGTTGTGGCCTAATTCCAATATTTCTGAGATCTGCAGGTGTTTTATCGTCTGCAAACTTCTCATATTTGTTTTCCTCTCTCCACATTTCCTCATTTTGTTTAATTTCTTGTTCTGTAAGTCCAAGATATTTTTTAAGTTTAAACTGATTTGCAAGGAAAGGTACTGCCTGCATTGTGTTAAACAAGTTGGCTCTTTCTGCATCTAATTGTAAATCTCTGTAACTGCTAAAGTTCATTGGAGGATTAAATACTATATCAAAATCTCCACTATCAATTTCTACGCCTCTGTGTTTGAGGAACAGTTTAAACTCATTGTCCATATCTTCCTGTATTTGCTTCTGTAATCTTTCTACATATCTTGCAAATCTGTATTCCTGGATATATGCTATACCTACTTTGCCGTCATTATATGTTGCACTTCCATCTTCAGGGCCTGTTGGCAAATAACTTGCTGGTATTCTTAAACCACGTAATAGTTTATTGTTAAAGTATCTTAAGTCATCTATTTGTCCTAAGTTCTCACCGCCTGGTAGTGTATCAACTTTACTACCTCTGCCTTCGCCTGTTTGTGCAAAGAAATAATCTTCCAACATACTCATTGGATTATATGCGGCATCAATTACATTTTTACCATCTTTGCTCTTGTTAGGTACACGTTTTTGTTGTACCTCATATTTGATTTGTTCCAAATACTGCCTTGCTTTATGTGGAGGCATATTACCAACATCAATTGTAAACACACGTCTTTCTGGTGCTCTGTGTACCCTGTAAATTATAATGGAGTCTTCAAGCAATTCCTTTTGCTTGAAAACCTTAAATATTGGTTCTAATATACTGATACCAAATGGCCATGCATGGTCCATTCCTTCTGTTAAACTAACATGTACAACATGTTCTGCGTCAACTGGAATACCCTGATTTACTCCGTCAATAGAGCCTGTTAAGTAACTGCCTGATGCACCTGGATTATTAGGAGGTGTACCTATGTATTGTCCACTTCCAGAACCGTATGGCTTACTATGTAAGGCACTAGGATTAGTTGCTAAAAGTTCGCCAAAATTAGGTGCTAAGTTTTTAATAAAATATGTTTCTATTTTTTTACCAGCACTTTCATTTACAATAACTTTTTCAACATTAGCAGGATCAGTCCAGTATAATTTAAATGTTTGTGGGTCTCTAACAAAAAACTGATCTCCGTACTTTATTGTACTACGGAAAATCCTAAATGCTCTTTTATGTATTTGGTTAAGGTTACACCATTGCTCTAACATTTTGCTTAGGATTTTATCCTCAGTATCACTAGGTCTGCCTTTATAATAAACTCTTAAAGGCATTTTAGTATGATCGTCTTCTTGTGTACCAAATTCTGCAATAGTATCTAAGGCCGCATTTATTTCCAAATCGTTATCCATTTGGTCATACTGCATATACCTCATTAATCTGTTTGGAGAACCAGCATAAACTTCTGGTAGCCAACTAGCATATCTGCTAGAAGCGGCACCAGGTCCACCTGTTCCTTTATTATTTCCTGTGACGTTTAGTGGTAAACCACTGTTGTCAACACTTGAAAAATATTTTCTCCAACTCATATAGAATCCTTTAAGTTATAATACACTATTTATCGAAAATGTCAAGTACGGATTATATATTTGGAGGTTACTGTTTGTCAGATATCTCTCTTAGTAAGGTATTTGTCCTTTTAGAAACACTTAAAAGTTCTGTATTAAGTGTTCTACTTAATGTAAGCTCATCAAGTAATGCTTGATTGTTGTCTTGTAAAACAGTAGTCATATTTGTTGTAGATGTTGTATCACCATTGGTTATGGATGTACTGGCCTGTGTAAGACTCGGATCTAAACTTGTTGCTCCTGCACTTGCGGCATTAGTGGCCATCATTGCTTTTGCCATATCCATCATTTTTACAGGTTCTGCTTCGTTAGTGAGTCTTATAACTGCTTGTACGGGAGACTCAGCACCAAATAGTGCGGCAAATCCCTGTCTAAGTGTGTCAAAGAAGCCCAAATCCATATTGTCTTTAAAGTTGCCTAAGGCTTCGCCCATCATGTCTACACCTGTGGCTAATCCCATCATGTGTGCTGGGTCCATGTGTTCTAGTTCTTTTAAAGCATCTGTTGTTGCTTTTGTGGTTTTTACCATGGCTTCTGCTTCTGCATTAATTTTAGCAGTTTTGTTTCTGCCTACTGCTTCAACAACACTAGCAATGGCTTTACCAACACTCTCTACTACAGCACCAATACCTTCAAAAACACTCTTGATTGCTTTACCAAATGCTTCAATACCTGGAGCGGCCAATTTAAGTGCAAAACCAATACCTATAATGGCGGCTGTTATAACGGCCATACCAGCAATAACCATTGGACTTGCGAATGCTCTGGCACCTACTGCCAAGAACTTCATGCTTTTACCCATGGCTTTCATGCCTCCGGCTACACCTGTCATACCTTTACCTGCGGCGGCTCCACTGGCGGCACTGGCGGCTCCTCCGCCTCCTCCACCAACGAGTTTTTGTCCTACACCACTGGCGGCTCCACCAACAAGTCCACCGATTCCTTTCGCTACTAGGTAAGTACCAATTACAGCCGATAATGCAATAGCAAATTCTTTAGTAAACACCAAGTTTTTGATACCATCTAATAATGCTGTGCCAAGATTTTTCATCGCAGTTTTGGCACCTTCAATAAGATCATCTTTTACCTGTGCTATGCCTTCTTCAAAACTTAAACCGTCAAAATATCCCTGTAAAAATTTTATTTTTCCTGCAATAAAGTTACCAAATGCTTCCATGGCAGTTTTGACTTTGCCACCCACTAGTTTACCAAATGACTGTATTCCTTTAGAAGCGGAACCAGTACCAGTTTCCATTCCAAACAAGTTTGCTAGTAATGGCTGTAATTGATTACCGATATCAACCATTAGTTCGCCAATGCCTTCCAAGCCTTCACCAAATCCAGCCATAAAGTTATTGAACAATGCATCAAATCCGCCTCTTAATTTTTTCTGGATTGTGTCTAAGGCCTGCATACCTTTCTGGAAGTCTTCAATAGTTGTTCCTGTTCTTTCAAACTTTTCTGCAGACTGTTCAAATTGAACTATGGCCTTGGCCATCATTTTTGCTTGTTCATCTCCCGCCCTGGCAAGTAAGAACACCCTGTTCTTTTCGCTTTCAGACAGGTTGCCTAATTCCTGTGTAATAGCCTGTGCGGCTCCTCTGCCATCTATTAGTCCACTATTAAAGTCCTGTATTACACCATTAAAATTGTCTGCAAGTGATGGTAATACTGTTACGAATTCAAATGCGGCCTGGCTAAATCCAATTGCACCCATGCTGGCCGCTTCTAAGACAGCCGCACCTATTTCACCACCTGCTTCACCACCTGCGGCTCTCATGGCGGATAGGAAGTCTGATACTCCTGTGGTTAATTGAGCACTAGTTTCTGCAGGTAATCTGATCATGTTAGCCATTAACATCTGATTATTTGCTAAAACAGAATCCACAAAACTTCTCATTTCGTCTGTGCTAACACCCAGCATTTTGGAATATTCCAATTGATTTCTATTTACTTGTGCCTGATACTTTATCATCTGGCCTTTTTGCTGACTGTCTAATCTGCCTAAATTAAATAACTGAGTTCTCATGCTCAGTTCACTACCCAATAGGTTAGTTGCATCTTCTAAAGTAAGACCTAAATCTTGTCCTTGTCTTGTTACTTGTAGGAAAGAATCTATAACATCAGGTACAGCATTATTACCCATAACCCTTAATACTTGAGCATTTTCGCTCATAAATTCAGCCGCGGTCTTGGTGCTCATACCTAGTTCGTTAAATCTGGCAATGGTTAATGCTGTGCCTCCTTCCAGAGAAATACCTACTTGACTAAGATTTGCAAATACATCTGCCAATTGCACAACTTTAGCAGTAACAGATGTCACAATAGCACCTAATATTACCATTGCGGCACCTACCGTACTTTGTATAAATCCACCTAAAGCACCAATTGAAGATTCTAATATTCTTTCAAAAGAAAATCCAACTTTAACAAATTTGTCGTTGATGTCTTTTACAGCATCATCTAAACCTTCATCTAAATCTTTTAAATTTTTACGGTTTTCGTCTAGTCCATCACTTAAATTTTTAAGATCATCACTTAAATTTTTAATGAGTTTGGATTGTTCTTTGATGTCTCCACTAGGTCCCTCTTTACTGCCACCCATAAGTTCCACTAACTTCTGCAGGGTACTCTCACGAGCCCAGTCCGGGGTCTTGTAAACTTCGTTATTTGGACCTATTACTTCAGCCATTGATCGGTTTTCCTTTAAACACTAGTTTTAATGATGATAAATACCTGTGTGTAAATATCTCATACAGAGTATTTATCAGATTAATTAACAGGAGTTTTAATACATGTCAAATACACCTAATCCATTAAGCGAATATTTTAGATCGCCTAAATTATATGTAAAGTTGCCCACAGGAGGTAAATTTTACAACAAGGATGTTGTGGAATATCCAGATACAGGTGAACTACCTGTTTTTCCCATGACAGCCAAAGACGAATTAATAATGAAGAATCCAGATGCATTATTAAATGGTGAAGCAGTATCCAACTTAATTAAAAGTTGCGTTCCTAATGTAAAAGACGTTAGGAAAATGATTTCCAATGATGTTGATGTACTGCTGGTAGCAATTCAGGGTGCAACTGCTGGAGACGATATTGAAGTTGCTGGACAATGTCCTGAATGTGGCGAAACAAATACAGCAATAGCAAGTGTTGAAGGCGCAATAGAAACCATGGCTGTGCTAGAAGAAGCATATAAGTTTGAAGTACAAAAAAACTTATTTGTAGAAATCAAACCATTTGAATACGCAAACACAATTAAGGCAGGAATTGCCAGTTTTCAAAGCACCAGAAGTTTACAGGCTTTAGCAGAAATACAAGACGATTTAGATAGGCTTAGACTTTTTAATGAAAGTTTTAATAAAATGGCAAACATGAACTACGAATTGATTGTAGATGCTGTACATACTGTTACTATAGGTAAAGGGCCAGAAAAACAAGTAATTACAGACCGAGATCATATTAGAGAGTTTTTAGATAACTGTGAAGGATCAATTGGCACAAAAATAGAAACTGAAGTTGCCAATGTGAACAAAATTGGTTTACAAAAAACTATGATGTTTGAATGTGACAAATGTGAAAAAGAATACGAATCGCAAGTTGCATTTGATCCTGTAAATTTTTTCACGGCTTCCTAGGAAAAGCCGAACCTGAAGAAATAATTCAGTACCTAGAGAAGCTCAAAAAAGACTCAGAGGCTATCCATCAGAATATTGCTGAAATGGTGGTTTACTCTGAAGGTAAAATAGATATTAACACAGCCTATGCTATGAGTTATGTAGAAAGAAACAGATTTGTAAAGGTATTAAATAATTACATCAAGAAGAAAAATGGCCAGACAGGTGCAGAAGATTTATAATGAGTTGGTATTATAAAGATAAACTCATAACAGAGCTTCCAGAAGACTGTGAAGCATTCGTATATCTAATAACAAATTTAACCAACGATAAAAAATATGTTGGCAAAAAATTAGCAAAATTTAAAACTACTAAACCTCCATTAAAAGGTAAAAAGAATAAAAGACGTGGTTACAAAGAAAGTGACTGGCGTACTTATTGGGGTAGTAGTGATCATTTAAATGCAGATGTTTTAGAACTAGGAGAAGATAAATTTCGTAGAGAAATTTTATACTATTGTCCTAGTAGAGGTGTTGCAAGTTACATAGAAGCCAGAGAGCAATTCGAAAGGCGAGTACTTGAAACTGATGATTATTACAACGGAATTATAAACGTCAGAGTAGGCGGTTCAAAAATCCTTAAAGAGGCATTAAAGACCTTATAAGTAGGTGTGCAAAAGAGATTATCCCACAAGGCACACAAGGCACACATTAAGGCAACACAAGGACTATACACCAGCCCTAACAGAGGCAAATAAAATCTGGCTCCTTGACAATCCGTTAAACACGGTGCGAGATCTGGAGATGTATAGCGGCAAAGATACAAACACACGACAAACAGTATTAAAAGTATGTAGGCTCTGAGAAAAAGCAACCTACTGGTTATATAACTAAACTTAACTAGGTTATATAATTTCCGTGAGATTCGAGACGGTAGTGTATGGGGACAAAAGGCTCACTGGTTCCTGATAGCACCCGAGTTTAAGATGGCGACAACATCACATGATGACATATTCTCCTGTATAGGAGAATTATGACTCCTCCATACATGATAACGGAGTAAATTTAAGTCGAGTAAATGAGTTGAGTGAAACGAAACGAATTAACGAAGACTTAAAAGGTCCGAAGGACCTAATATATATTATACATATTCTGTATCAGTGTTGTAACTAGTAAATCCGCCTTCTTTTACAACAGTTAATACATTGTTCACACGGCCTATAAGTTCTTCTTTATGTGATATCAGCATTATATTTTTACCTTGTTCACGATGCATTTTTTTCAGTACAGCAAGAGCATTTTCCACACCCATACTGTCCATACCACTGTCTACTAGTTCATCAATGCACATCAGATTCATTGGCCTGTTTAAACTTTCATACATGTCTCTGAATGCCCAACTTAATCCAAGTATCAGTCTGTTACGTTCACCTCTACTTAAATTATCAAAGTCTAAGTCTCTGCCATATTCAGTAATCTCTACTCCTAAGTCATTACTAAATTTAACATCATGTGGCAGTCCAAGTTTTTCCAAGTAGTGACTTAGTCTGTGATTCATATATGCAATATTTTGATCAATAATTTTCTTTCTGATAAAACTGTCTTTGCTGGTTAATAGTTTATATAAAAAGTCCTGATGCTCTTGTAAATGTGTAAGTTCATTCATTAGTTCGAAACTGATTTCCTGAATACCTGTTGTACGCAAACCTTCTATTTGCTCAATATATGGATTTGTTTCTTCTGCTTTGTCAGATAATTGACTATGCATAGTTTCTAAATTGTGTTTATGTTGTAATGCTTCTTCCAATGTACTGTAAGTTGTTACAGGCTCCTGCTCTATATCTCCAAACTCTGCCAGAGCATTTGAAACTTCTTCGTGCCTTTGTGCTAACTCTTTATTGTATTCTTGTTCTGCAATAATTTTGTCTTTTACTTCCTGCGTATATGCTTCGTGTGTATCTAAATGAGCAGTAGGTTGTTCACATGCTGGGCATACACCTGCCAAGGCACTTTCCAAATCACTTTCCAATTGATTCAGTTTGTCCTGACTTCTGTTTAAACTAGTTTCTAGCCTATTTAATTCAGTATCTAGTGTTAGTTTAGTACTTCGTTGTTCTTTTAATTCTGCTTTTAATTTATGGCTTTCCAACTCAACATCTATATCAAGTTTTTCCATATCCACTATTTCTGTACCTAGTTCAGTTAGTTTAGTATCTTTGTTAATTTCCCAAGCCTTACTGCGACTTTCTATTTCCTGTATGTTTTTGTCTATACGTTTATTGCTTTCTTCTACAGCATTTATGCGGATTTCTTCTTCTTTTATACTGTCTCTAGTGTGTTTTTGCCTTTCTTTTAGTACTTCTGCTTTAAGAGACAACTCTGTTATACCCAGTAATTGCTCTATCATATCCTTTTGATCGTTGTTTTTCATGGCAAGGAAAGGCTCAGTATAAGTGTTTAATGCAATTAAATGCTTAAACATATTGTGCGGAAAGCCTATAACTTTTTCTATTTCTTTTTGTGTTTCTCTGCTGTCTCCTTGTTGCTCCTCACTTATTGCATCTTCTCCGTCTATAAGAAACTTTAATACATTAGGTCGTCTGCCACGTTCAATTCTATACTTTTTACCCTGTATTTCAAATTCAACAGTGGTCATCATGCCTTTGCCATTTGTTTTGTTTATAAGATTGTCTTTTCTGATGTTTGTAAGAGCTTCCCCATACAATGCATAACTAAGAGCATTAATTATAGTAGTTTTACCTGTACCATTTCTGCTACCATCTCCTCCCATATCTAAATTATGACCTAGCACAAGAGTAAGTTGACAATTATCAAAATTTACTGCCTGTGTGTTGTTTCCAACACTCATAAAGTTCTTTGCTGATACGTTTTTAATTTGTAACATTATATTTCAATACTATTATAAATGTCAACTAATACTTGTTTGTCTACTGTATTACTTTCTATTGTGTCTAATTGTGCAAGTACAATCTGATCTACACTTTCAAATTGTATCTCGCCGCCTTCAAATTCTTCTTCCTCTTTTATAGGTATAAGTTGTAATTCTCTGACCCCATATTGTTCTGCAAATTTTTCTCTTACAAAATTTGCTTCTTCATAACTGATACTGACATCCAGTTTTACTCTGGCATAAGTATATTCGTCCAGTAAATTTTGATGATCGTCTAATAATTGTTTTAGTGTAAAAACTTTATATTTTGGGCACTCAGTCCAATTGACATAAAGAGGCTCTTCGTCCCATGTTAGGAACATGGCACCTCTTTCGTTATCATCTACGTCTGCGTAATTGTGTGGGAAAGCATTTCCTATATAGTGTATATTGTTTTTGTATTGACGTTTGTGAAAGTGACCACTAAAAACATACTCAGGTCCACTTAACATTTTATCACTTATGCCTCCATGGTCAGGCATTTCTACCATCGCATTCATTTTAAAGTATGGCAATTCAAAATGTCCAAACATATACTTGCATTTCATTTTAGCAACTTGTTTGTATTCATCTCCTACAAGCCAAGGAATAATAGCAACATCATCTTGCAGGAAGTGATCATCTATCATTACAAAGTTAGATAAGTCTCTAGTATATTCTATACTGTTAAGTTCTCTTTTATCTTTATAGTAAAGATCATGATTACCCATAATCATATACACTTTTTCAAAGTTATCGTTTAGTTTTTTAAAGTCTTGTATAGAGGCGTTCATAGTTGCAACACTAATACTTGCTCTGTGATGATTCCAGTCACCAAGGAATATACAGGTTTCTGCATTTCTGGCTTTTGCTTCTGCAATAAACCAGTCTATATACCTGTGGCAGTCTTGTAAATGTAGACGGCTGTTCTGCTTTAATCCGTAATGAATATCCGTAAAACAAGCCGCTGTCTTAAACAGTTGGCTCATATACTAGTCGTTAATGTCTGAATTTTCTTTTAATATTGCGGCTTCTCTCAACTCACGTAATTCATTTTCGTGTTGAATCTGTCTGCCGTAACTAGGTAAGTGACCTTGCTCAATTAAAATGTCGTCTCTAATTGTTTGGTTTCTTTTTTCCAAGTTAAGTACTCTTGTAAAACTGTTATTAACTGCGGCAGTATAATATGCAAATGGGTTATCTGATTTTTGCTCATTAAACTGCAATCCTATATAACTTAATTGTAGTAATGCTTGTCCTCGCATTTCATCAACATAAGTATATCCTCTCCAGTTACCTCTGTGACTATATCTTTCCACTAGTTTTAAAAACATAGTGCCAAGTTTATTTGTGATCTTTCCATGTTCAGGATTAAAGTGTCCATTACTTAGGCCACCTTCCCAATGACTTCTAGCAACTTCTTTTAACTCATCTCCAACATAAGCATAATGCTTAAAAGGAGGAAAATTAACTTTTGCTTTTGTTTCTGCTTCATTACGTGGATTTTTCTTTCTACCAGGTTCCAACGGAATATGGTCCATAGTCATTACACGAAAAACTAAATCTTCTTTGTCTATATCTTTTATATCTACAGCAAATTCTTTTTGTTTAGGTTTGTTTCTGTAATCCTTAGGATCATGTTGTGCCATTGCGGACTGATATGCCTCATACTGCATTTTTGCGGCTTTATTTTCTTTTGCGGCTTTTATGCTGATTCTGTTAATTTTTTTAACGTCCTCTAGTATTATGTCAAATTTATCATATTTGTCATCTGCTACCCAGCAGTAAGTCATTTTGCTTTTATGGATTTCTTTTAGAATATCTTTATTATTAAGATAGTTTACTTTTTTAGGCTGTGCCATTAACTCTCCTCAAAATTATCGTTCATTTATATTGTTAGTATTATACACAGTCTTTGTGTATTGTCAATTAGTATTTAACAGATCTGGAGAAAACTGGAAATTTTATAGGAAAAATTAAAACGTGCTTTAATTAAACTGATAAATAGAACTATAGGAGTTATACATGAACTTTTTAAAAAATATAGCAAGTGGTTATTTAGGCAACAAAGCCAATTCAGCAATAGGCAGAATTAAAAATCCTATCGCAAGAAGACTTGCTGGAAATGTATTAGGTGCTAGTCCACTAGGTAAATTTATTCCTGGCTTGGCAAATCCGCCCAGAAACCCAGACCAAAATTTGCTTTTTGGTGCAAGATTGCTGAGTGAATTACAGATAAGAAATGAAATACAAGAGCAAACAGAACAATTTGCAGATATTAAAACAGATGCAGGTACTAGTGAAATACAAAAAAACTTTGACTGGAGAGCAAGATTGAGACCAAAAGCAGGTGGTTCCAGTTATGTTTATGGAGAGTTTGATAATAATAGTGGCTCAACTAACATTTTACAGCCTTTAATAGAGGCTGGTGGTATGGTTTGGCAATACACTCCTCAAATTTTTGTATCAGCAGGTGCAAACTATGAGCAGTTTGACTTTCAGGGAATGAACTATCCGTTGTATGCATATCAACAAAGTAGACCTCCTGAACTTCCTATTTCAGCAGAATTTTCTGCAAACACAATAGATGAAGCAAAATATATGTTAGCAGTAATGCATTTTTTAAAAATTATTACTAAAAGTTATGCCGGCGATGCCGCAGTTGCACAAGGTGTAGCAGGTACTCCACCACCTGTACTACTTTTTGAATACATGGGGCATCATGCATTTAATAAGGTACCTGTAATAGTAAAAGACTATTCTATTCAGTATGGCGACGATGTAGATTATGTACCTGTACATTATAAAACTAATGGACAAGACACAATTACTTATGTGCCAACTATTGCACTTATTACTGTGAACTTATCACCAGCATATACACCTAAGAAACTTAGAACAAGATACGATATTCAAGGACTTACATCAGGTTCTGCATATCAGGATGGATTTATTTAATGGCAATTTCACACGGTAAAAACAGTTTTCTTAAAAATGCAGGATTCATTGACGAATTTTTGGATATTAACAAATTACCTGTGATGCCATCAAGTGTTTATGATGAACAATATACTATAAAACCAGATGTAGAAGGCAGACCAGATATCTTGGCATACAAACTTTATGGCTCTACAAATTTATGGTGGGTATTTGCTTTAAGAAATCCAGACACTCTTATAGATCCTATAAGAGACTTTAAAGCAGGAACAGTTATTACATTACCCTCAGACGACTCTGTAAAAAGAGTAACAGGAGGATAATATGTCTGAAAAGAAAACTGGACCTGAAACTTTTGATGAATCTAAAAAATATATCTATAAAAGAAAAGATACCAAATATACTAAAGGTAATACAGTAGCGGCCAAATATGCTCTAGATGATGATGGCAATTTAAAAGACGATTATGAGAGATTTGACACAGATGCCTATGCAGAATACAAAGAATCAAATAGGCAAAGATTAGCACAAGAACAAGCAGAAAAAGACAAACAAGTAAACAGATATATTGGAGAAGTAGAAACTAATCCTTTAGATAATTTTGATTTACCCACATATAATATGAAACTTTATATGATAGGACCTGGTAGCAAACAGGCATCTGGTGGTAACGAGACTCAGCCAGAAGCCGGATCAGGTGAAGCAAATAGTGGTGACGATGCAAGAAAAGATCAACCTGAAAAGGGTACATTAGTAACAAGTGGTAGTGGGTATTTAAATAATGCAATTAGATCCACACCAGAGCAAACTGTTGTACTAGCACAAACAGGTGTTACAGAAGTTGGTATAGATGCTTTAGAACTAATTACAGTACCAGGTGGCTCAGGCGGTAAAGGAGAACAGAAAACTCTCAACTTCCAAATTACGCAACCTATGGCGGCAGACTTTTTAGATCAAATTGTAAAAGCAAGAACATATTTAGGCGCTCCTCCAGATGCAGGTGATTGCCCATTATTTTTAGAAATAAACTTTATGGGTAGGACAGCAGACCCTACAATTGAAGACAATGGCGGACAACCAGTTGTAACTTCAGGAATTGTTTCTGGTAAAGAACAAAATTTAGGTCCATATATTTTTCCGTTAGAGATAGTTTCCATTAATTTAGAAATAACAGAAAGTGGTACAGTATATGATTTCGAAACTGTTGTTGTAGATGACCTATATGTTGCTGACAGGTTTTACAGAGTAAGAGAGGCAATGACTATCACAGGTAGCACAATATATGAAATGCTTAAAGATCTTGAA
>Ga0163111_10001067_pt1 | contig 16621 bp, 25 predicted proteins | sample CRUFie1St18metaG_FD_109645 | JGI IMG/M metagenome (GOLD analysis project Ga0163111, IMG submission 109645) | Marine microbial communities from the Costa Rica Dome - CRUD Field 142mm St18 metaG | ecosystem: Environmental > Aquatic > Marine > Oceanic > Photic zone | place: Costa Rica: the Eastern...
CCTTCTGCCATAACATTGCAAACTAAAGAAAGAAAGGTCACCCGCGGGCTAGTCATAACCTGTATATTTTCTTCATAAGGACCTTTCAGAACTATTCCTAAGCTCCATAAAAGTTCTTGACCGTCGTAGTATGTTGGTTTCATTTTGAGCCGTACTAAGTCGTTCTTCTTAATTCTCGTCATCTTGATTATAATCGATTATTTGCAGATCCTTGAAGGCAAAAGATCTAATCAATCCCCCATCTATAAGTATCTCAACAAGTTTGTTATCACCGTAACAACTATATGTTTCGTAAATTCTTAAAACAATGCCATATCCGGCAGATGTTATTCTGCCATCAACGGCATAATCATAGTATCTTACTAGTGTTCCAATATCGATATATCTAATCCTCCATTTGCCATTAAGAGTGTAGATGCCCCAAGAGCAAAAGCCATCTCAGACAGTGCTTTGAGTTCATGCATTTCCTTTAGTGCTGCTTCTAGTGATGTTATCTGTTTTGAAATTTCATCTGTAGCTCGAGATAGTCCTAGTTTATTTTGTTCAGCTATCTCACAAAATCTCTGAGGCCCCACAAAGCGTGGCTCACACAAACGACGATAATCTCTTGTGTCGCTAGATTTTACTATTCCAATAGGGGAAAGTACCATCATTCCCCAAATCGATGCAGCCTCATCACCTGAGTTTGCAACGACATAAGAATACATGTTTGGGATATGTCTGAAACTTCGGTTCGAGTACTGGTCTCGTGCAGCACTCAGATCAGTTTGCACTCTCCAGACAATCGGTAGACCTTTCCAGCTCCCATACCTCAATGTTTCGCGCAAGTAGTCCATATTTCTTTCGAAAGCATTCATGCGAAAGGTTTGCTTTTGTTGTAAACCCTGACTTAGACACCAAGTATCAAAAGTACCAGCTGGTACGTCACACAACAATTCTTTAAAAGAGCGCTGCCGATGACCATTCTCTTTGCTCAGGTTCCACAAAGAAAGCACATAGTCATATAGTTTATGGTTTGGCTTTTCTTTGACGTCATCAATCAACCTTCTACCAGCAATTCCACCAAATTTGCGAAGAGCTCGTACTTCTCTTTCTGTCAAAGGACGGTCCCAACCTTGTGGGGTGTATTCTTGATAGTTTCTTAAATTAGGCATGTGACCCTCCGTGGTCTTTAAAGTATTTAATAATTGCCTGTTCTTTTCCTTTTGCCTCAACTACACAATCAATATCGAATCCATGGTCATCAATTTTACTGTAGATATATTTTGAATGAGCGCGGAAAGGAGCTTTGCCTCCGCGTTCTATTTGAGCAGACTCTGAATAGTGTGTGCAAGGTTTTGCATTTTGCCAAGTTGAAATGGCCAGTGCCAAAGCGTCTCTTTCCGATAACAGTCCAGGATTACACGCATGATGGTGATAGTCAAATACGATCGGTATACCAGACTCTAAGTGAATCATATCATACAGCTCTTGTGTTGTGTAAAGATTTAGTCGATCATCGTTCTCGACAGTAAACCTGTCAAACACAGATGATGTCAATCTCTCAGCGACCTGAAGGAAACGTTTGGCGGTACCTGGTTTGTCATTGTACGCTCCGCCGATGTGAATGTTGATCTTCGCATTGTGATCTCTAGGCTGTAGCATCCAGTCCATGATACGGCCATGGATTTCTAAGTCTATAATAGAGTTTTCTACAACTTTAGGATTATGACTACCTAGGCAGACAAATTGCCCGGGGTGAAAAGAAAGACGTACACCATTGTCTAGTGCATATCCGCCGATATAAGCTAGTTTTTCACGAATAGTACGGTAGTCTGGTAGGTCTTCAAAGCGATACTCGCTTGCCCACGGAAACATAGTAGAAGACATACGGTACAACGTAAACTTATTTGCTACGTTCCACTCCATTATCTTTTGCAAAGAAGTTAGGTTTGATACAATAAGATCGCTTACTGCGGATAAACCCTTCGCCTCGAACGTTGCCTTTCGCATTGTACGAGATGATGTAAGTTTTTGTGTTTCGGACAAGTGCATATTTATACATGCATAGCCTAGTCGTATTGGCATATAAACTCCGGTTGTTTTGATTGGAAACGCATAATTAACTGTATACTATTAATTTAACATTTATAGAATAAATCTTTAGGAATATTCGAATGAACAGTGAAAAAAAATTACGCCAATTTATAAGATACCTTATCATCGAAACCCTTGAGCTGGACGAAGTTGATAAAGACAAAATGAAATGCAATAAGCCACAAAGGGCTGCAGCTGGAAAGAAGCAGAAAAAAACTGTAAAGGCGTGCGATAAAGGAAAGGAAAAGATTATCCATTACGGGTACAGAGGAATGGAAGATTACACGCAACACAAGGATAAAAAGCGCAGATCTAATTTTCGTGCGAGGATGAAGTGTGATAAACCTGAAGGTAAAGATAAATTAACAGCAAGATACTGGGCTTGCAAAGACCTTTGGTAGGAGCCAGAATATGCCATACAGAGTAGTTAAACAAGATTGCACTAGATCCGATGGGAAAAAAGGCAAGTACATCTTAAAATATAAACCTAAAAAGAAAACTAAAAAGAAAAAAGACAGTGAAGGTTTTGTCAAAGCCGGTTGTCATACATCAAAAGAAAAAGCGCATGGCCAACGAGCTGCAATCGAAGGCGGGCCTAGATGGATAGGAGAAACCATGGAAGATGATAAAGTTTTAGACTGGCTCTTAGAGACAATCGAAGAGCTAGAAGAGAAAGACGATCAGAACAAGGACGGTGAGAATGATTTTGACGATGTCAAGATTGCTCGCATGAAGGCTTCTGGTATGTCACAAGAAGAGATAGAAGAAAAGTATCCAGACCTTTTTGAAGCCGATAAACCAGCCCACCTGAGACAATATGGCGCTCCAGAAGGATCTAAAAGAGATAAACAGTTGGATCAGACAAAGGAGGACTTAGCTAGCGGCGATCCTGAAAGGATTCAACGGGCTTATCGCCGAAGGGAACGAATGGAAAAACAAGAAACCAAAAAGAAGGGCTTTAAAAACAAGCCAAGAAAAGATACAAAAAACGAATCGATTGAGATGCGTAATTTAAGATCTATGATTCGTGAAATACTTAGTGAGGAACTTAGCAAAAAGACCAAAGAGACTCTCAAAAAGAAAGCAGAGAAAAGAGGTTTAACACCAGGTTCCGTCTATAAAGAGTTTGAAAAGGGTCTTGCTGCGTGGGCAACTTCTGGGTCTCGCAAGGGAATGTCACAACATCAATGGGCACACGCTAGAGTTAACTCCGCAACACCGTCAAAGTCGTGGGCAGTTGTTAAAAAATCGAAAGCTAAGAAAAAGAAAAAATAAAAATCGGAGAAAGATTATGATGTTTCAGAACTTACCCTACCAAGAAGTGTGGGTAAAGAAAAGCTTTCTAATGGGTCCTAAAAATTTCAAATGGGGCAAAGACGAAGACATGATTCCTGGGATCCTTATCGGAGTTAAGGCAACGAGAGGAGAAATATTATTGTTTGAAGTATTTTTGCCGGAGTTTCAAGCTAGTTATGACAAGGTTGTTCAAGCAGCAATCTTTAATAAGCCAATATCCCCAGACAAAGAAATATTAATGCAAGACGTTGGATGGTGGAACTGTTTATCAGGTAACATACAAGTGTATAATAAAGCCTTATACCAAGACATGAAAGTTAAAATGTATGCAAAGACAGGCAATTTGTTTGAAGGGTCATATAAATTCACGATTGACTTTGTTGCGCCGTCGCCGAACGAGGGTGTTGACATAACTCAGGCAAAATGGTGGTCAGAGCATAAGCAAAAGAATTTCTTTTTCGATGATGACACAGGAGCCTTAATCTGTGGACCGAACAACAAGATGAGATACGTTGACGAAAGTCTCTGTACGGCTGAGCCAAAGAAGCCGTTCTTTAAAGTATATGAACCATCCGGCCTTTCGCACTCTCCTAAAAACGGACTTTTCTTTGGGGACTCTGATGGCGATTTTGATTACGAAGCGAAGAAATGATTTTAAAAGAATGTATAGTTGGATGTAAAAATATTGGCGGCCATAAAGTGCTAGCCAAGAACAGGGATCGTACGTACGATTCAGACGTCGCAATTATACACTACGTTTCAAATAATCTTGAATACGCAATAATTTTAGACCCTAAAACAAAATACATGGAAGGTCTAAATGCAACGACTGGTATAGCAATAATGAACGTTGCTCTTATGAATGGTACAGATTTTGCAGCTGCTGAATCGAAAGAAGGTCTGCACATCATGAACGCTTTGCTAAACGCGAAGACTCCACTAGAAGCTGCCAAGCTTTTATCTAAAGAATCAATTCGTGTTTACGGATCTACTATAATTGCTGATGCATCACAGGTTCTTGTCTTGGAAAATGTTCCTGACATGAAACCAAAATGCGTCCAAAAGAATGTAAGTGATTATCCAATTGTGAGAACCAACCACTCTGTTGAAATACCAAATGTTGGTTACACTGCGAACGATGGTGATGATTACATATCCTCAAAAACTAGGCAAGCCGTTGGCGAGGTTGTTTTTGCGGATGCTGAGTCTGCAGAAGGACTGCTAGATGCACTAAATTACTCTGTGTTTGGTAACCACAGTGCTTACGATGCAACTCGAGATACTTCAGGCATGAGAACTTGTTCGCAAATGGCAATAGACATCGATGATAAAACTATGTATTTTAGAACGATTCCTGGCCATGGAAAATTACAAGGTGTACACAGAATAGGAAACAAAAACATCGAACCACAAATAAAAATAAAGGTAATCGATTATAACGAACCTGCGCACGTACCCTTTGAGTCTTGGGGAACAAGTATGATGAATCTACCAGAAAATTTTAACTTAGCAAAATTATTAGATCCGGAAGATAAATACGATGACACATCGTTGCTTAGTGATACTGAAGCTGCTGCGATTGAAGATCGGTCTGCTGATCAAAATGTCCAACACTATATAGACCGAGAGAACGAAATAATCGGCATGTTAGTTTCATTGCAAAACTTAATGAAAAACGATGATGGCAGCATGATGCACTTAATGAAAGACCGTGACTTTGAAGACGATGCGTCACACATAGACGGAATGCTAGTAGATGCAGAAAAGTCTACAATGGATCTCTACAATCTCAAAAGCGCTAATCGTGCAAGAATGCAAGAACAGGCGCTTCGAAGCAAAATAAAGAAGATTCTTATCAGCCTTCTATAACATCACTCGGCCAGTAAATATATTCTAGGTAGTTTCCATCCGGGTCTTTCACGTAGCAAGAAACGCTCCCATCGCGGTGGGTGATTGGTTTTCCTGGCAGATCCTCTAGACCCTCTACTGAAAAAGCAATATGTGGTGGGTGCTGGCTATTAATTGTTAGAGCAATTCTGGTACCACATATTTCTATAAATCCCCAAGATGCATCCTCATAAAGAACCGTACAGTTAAAATTTGATTTGTACCATTCTATAGACTTCTTAATATTTTTAACGTTTATTGCTACGTGATCTAAGTGCATATTTTCCAAAAGCCTTCCAATTCTTATATCGTGTAATCTCTTTTTCTGTCCCTGCGTAAACAACCCTTGTTCCGAACAGCCTATCAAACATTTGTGAACGTACACCCCAATTAGAGTTTTGGTCTGTTGACATGTGGTGATCATAATGCCAAGGATAGAATCTTCTTGCAAACTCATCATCCTTGTGTGTTAAGCGATGAACAATAAAGTAAGACGATGCTGAATAAACTAGAGTTGCAAAAAGATACGGATACCAAAAAAGTAAAGGACTGTGTATTAATAAAACAAGTAATAGCCCACGTAATTCAAAATCATTTGTTGCGTCAGAGGTGAGGGAGTCTAACATAACTCCTTTCCTTGCTCGGGCATGATGTTGGGAATAGTGGTACCTAAAAAAGTTTTTGAGCTTCCTATTATGAAACAACCACCTGTGTGCCGAATATTCTATAAAGTGTCCGTAAAACCATCCAATAAAAATTTCAAATAAAAACATAACAACCACCCCCTCTATTAAATACTCTGAGGAGTGATGTTTGTTTACTATTTTTTTGTATTTTTTGAAATTGTCAGAAACAAAACGTATTCTATTGCCAATAGTCTCTGTGTTAACTCGTCCACTAGGTGACTGTCTGCTACTGCTCTCAGCCCTGACTTGTCGTTCACCCTTAGGGATAACTCGCTTAACAATTCATCTGTGGACATTTCCATAACCGTTGCAAGGTTATCCATTTCCTCAGCAAAATTATCTTCAGCTAAGATCTGCGGATCTTCAACGTAGGCAATCTTTCCAGTTTTTTTGTATGTTTCAAAATTTATTATTGACATATTTCATCATAAAAGTTTTATTACATTTGTTAAGTTCTTTCTTCAATGTCCAGCATGCTTAGGTGTGCGAGAATTTGTGCCTTGCTGTATCCTTCCTGAATCATTTCCGTTGTGACCTCATCTAACACAATTTTCGAAAACGCTGTGTTAGACGCAACTCTCTCGACTGTTTCTTTAATCTTAATTTGCAAATCTTTATCACTGAGGTTTTCGTAGTGTGATGTTAGATATTTCATAAATCTATTTTTCATCTCTTTCAACATTCTTCACCTTCTTCATGTAATTCAATAAAACAATGTGCTACTTCATCAAGAAGTTTTTCCGCCAGCTCTATTTCAAATTCAGACATGTTTTCTCTACTTTCCAGCATCTTATTCAAGCTGTTCATTTTTTTAATCATTTCGCGCTTTGCATCCACTAGTGAAAGATTTGTGGCAAACCTTATTGCGTCGAGCTGAGCTTTACCTAAAGGTCCGATGAACAAATCTAACATAGGCTTATTTTTTTCTTGCTTTTGTTGTTTCATTTCGCTTTGTCCTTGTCTTTCTTTTTTTAGGTGTTGGAGGCTTAAGCTTTGGCTTTTCAACTGGCAAGCTTGCCTTGTACTCATCTTCGGTTGGACACGTTATACCTTTACTAATATGCCATTCCTCAAAGGCTTTGTAAGTTCTTGCCTGAAGAGATGCGATAACATTCTGGATAGTCCAGCCTCTTTTTTTGTACGTGTATTTCCAATCAACCATCTTGTTTACTCCACTGACATCATCCATTTTATAAACGATGCATTATGCTTTATGTAATTAATTATAATGTCTGCGTGTATTTCACTTATATTTTCTCTTATGAAAGCTGATTTGACGGTCTTTTCTAGATAAAAATCTAAGGGACAAGGCAAGTCAGGCACACGAAAATTTTCGAGTAAACTGCTTACCTTGTTTAACAGTGACTCCATCTCTGCCTCGTCCCAGTCACAGGCTTCTAGCAGTTCTGTATGAAACTGCATAGATAGCCTATTGTGGGCGAGAAGATCATACATTTCTTTTTCTACTTGATGAAAGTATTTCTATCATTGCATCTTGAAAACCTGGATCAAGCGCTATCTCTTCAGCTGTGCGTTTGTCGCCTGTGATTTCAACAAGAGGTTTTGCAAGCTTTTCCATTGCGCGGAGAAAATAATTTCTTGCTGTTGCATGGTTCATCTTGTGTCCTTCGGCAGTCAACTGCTCTGCAATTTCACGATAGCCCATACCTCTATTAGTTACTGTAGCATAACCTGATTTAAACTTTGTTCCTTTTGGCATTGACATTATTTTACCCCCTTGAGTTTTGTTGATGGAAATTTTGTTGTATTGTTGTCATCTTCACCGATGCCAAATCTAAGCCTAAGCACACGTTCTTCTTGAGCAGACAAACGATCTAGCACTCCGTAAATTAAGGACAGCATCGTTTTTTCGTCAAGCGAGTCTCCAGGATCTCGCGCTTCCGTGTCTTCAATTGTTTCGGCGTACGTACGAGAACCGTCTTCGCCACCGATCGGAGAATCTAGGTTAACTGGCCATTGCATACCTGCACGCAATGATGCAACTACCTTTACTGATTCTCCTAGAATTTCTGAAATTTCTTCGTTTGAAGGATATACGCCAAATTCTTTTTCGTATTCTTTTCTAACGTTGTTGATCTTCCAAATAAGATTTCTAGAGCCGGAAGGAAACTTTACGTGCGAGTCACCGTTTACATAGCGCCGAACAGATTGTTTAATCCACCAACATGCGTAGGTTGAAAACCTAAAGCCTTTTCGCCAGTCAAACCTATCAACGGCTTTAATAAGCCCGATGTTTGACTCTTGGATTAGATCTTCCATTGGAACGTTAGAATTCCTATAATGATTTGCAATGGAGATAGCTAACCTTAGATTGCTAGTTATTAGCTTTTCTCGGGCGAACTTATCACCCTTTTCCATTTTTTGAGCTAGCTCAACTTCTTCTTGCTTGGTTAGCAACTTATGTTTAGTTGCTTGTTGATACGAAACAAATTTCATAAAACCCCCTATGGTTGTTATTGTACGTTCTATTATAATTTAACTTACCGAATCAGAATCTTTACTTTTTTTGGAATCCTCCACAATATTTTTTGCATATTTTTTAATTTTTTTTGAAACTGAATCAGTAAATACATCTGGCCAGAAAGCATGAATAAAGGCAAAGAAAGCCAATCTAAGCATTCTAACACACCATCGCATAGAAACTACAAAGTGCTGACGGTATGTATATCCATTCTTCTTTAAGTGTTTAAATTTCATTAGCCACCGTCACACTACAAGAGATCGACAGTAGATTAATTGCTGCGGAAACTGCATGTCTCAATGCAGACGTAACTACCAGTGTTGGATCGATCACACCGTCTTTAATCAAATCACCATACGTATCTGATCTAGCATTATAACCAACGTTAAAATCTTCTTCTTCAAGTAAACGACTTAGCACAAGCTCAGGAACTTGACCTGCGTTTCTAGCCAACTGTTTTACTGGTTCTTGAACGGCTCGTCTAAGCAACTCAAATCCAGGATCATCATAATTTTTTGTTTCCAACATAGCAAGACATTTAACGAGAGCTGTGCCACCGCCAGGTAAAAAACCACTGGCCACCGCCGCTTTCGTAGCGCAAAGTGCATCATCAATCCTGTCCCGGCGTTCGCGGAGCTCTGCCTCTGTAGAACCACCAACCCTTATAACTGCAATTCCACCACTCAGTCTGCCCATTCTTCTATTACATAAAGCCCGTTCATCTTGTTCTAATCCAACGGTCTTATATCTTTTCTTTATTTCTGCTAATCTGGCATCCACAGAGTGTTTGTCACCAGCCGGCCCCTGTATTACGGTATCGTTTCTTCCGACGATAATCTTTTTTGCAAGGCCAAGCTGATCGAGTGTAATTTTTGTTATGTCAGTACTTGCATTTGTAAAAACTTCGGTACCGAGCGTGATTGCAAGATCAGACATACTCAGCGTTCTTCCACTTCCAAATTCAGGTGAACGGATAGCGCAACACTTTAATAAACCCTTTACAGAATTTACCACTAACGCGTTAAGCGCTTCTCCTTCTATATCGTCTGCAATTATTAACAGAGGCTTACCGTGCTGGTGTACTTTTTCCAAAATCGAAAGTAGATCTGTCAAATTAGAAATTTTTCCACTCACTAAAAGAACGTATGGATCTGTTAAAATACAAGCATTTTTAGATTGATCGTTTATGAAATATGGTGACAGGTAACCTCTGTTGATTCTTGTGCCTGGCACAGTCTCTAAGTAAGACTTAAAGCCTTTGGCTTCTTCAACTGCGATGATGCCGTCTCTTCCTACTTCTTCCATGGCAGCAACAATAAACTCGCCAATCTCATTTTCTCCATTGGCGCTCAATGTTCCAACATGAAGAATTTCCTTATTTGATCTAACTGGCGTTGACCGGTCGTTCAGTGCATCTTCAAGTTTATCAGCCCAATTCTTCAGAGACTTTCTTAACTTTACGGGATTTACGCCTGAGTTGACCATCTGTACGCCATGCTTGTACAATTCATACGTTAAAACCGTTGCAGTCGTAGTACCATCTCCAGCAATTTCACCTGCTCCACTTGCAGCTTCTTTTACAAGTTGAGCGCCCAAGTTTTCTAATGGATCACACAAATTTATTGACTTTGCAACTGTAACGCCATCCTTTGTTAAGATAGGCTGGGAGTCTGTTTCAATCAAAACGTTTGAGCCACCTGGACCCATTGTAGTACGTACGGCAAAAGCTAGTTTGGAAACACCAGATAATAAACCGTTTGTTGATTCTTCTGAAAAGGATAAATTTACTTTTTTCATATTAGCCCTTAAGTATACGGCGGTTGTTTTCGCCAAGAACTCTTTCTACGATTGCATGTGCCTGGGTTCTCTTTAGTCCGGACTGTACGTTCTCGATGACTAGTAGGTCTCCCATTATATAGGCAATTTCTGATTCGCCTACAGTTCCAGTTTCTCTTAAATGGCGAAGCTGTTCTTGAGTAAGTTCATGTTTCATTTTGGTATTCCTCCTTTTAATCTAGCCTTAGTGCCGTCTGGTAATTCAACTATCGTTTCACCAGTATCCTCGTATTGTTGTTCCATGGTCTCAGGTGGCTCAATAACTGGTGTTGGATTAGATGGTATTTTGTCTTTTTGCTGCTTGTCCAACATTTTGTTAATTGCCAAAGATGCTTGAGCAGCAAGATAATCAAAAACTTCGGAACGTTCATTAAAAAACTCACCATTGCAGTCTTTACTTGATATCGTTTTTGATTTTTTCCCGACTATGTTTTTAAAGACGTATTCTATGTCTTTTCCCGTAATCGTGTTTTTTACTATTTCTTCGCACACCAATAAATGGTACACTGCAGGCCGTTCAGCTGGTACATACCAGACATGTGACCCAACCTCAAATACATCCATGTTACCTCACTTTGCTTGCGCAACTCCAGAAGTATACTTACGCAGCTCTTCGGCGTCTACGAGAACCTCTAGACCGTCCTGCCTTTTGTAAATTGCAACATCAAGCTGTGACAGTGCTTTCTTTAGTTTGTTTTCTCCAGTCCAGCCGGAGTTTACTTCCATAATCTTTACTAGTTTTTCAATAAGCGTTGGATGAAGTTTCATGACATGTTTCCTATTTGTTCGAATTTAAATGAATAACTGCTCTTGTCCTTTGACCTAATCATTCTAACTTTTTCTGCCGTATTGTTAACAGTTGCATCGACATATTTGAGACCATTTAGAATCGCTTGATTAAGTTCTTTTCTTCTGTGGTTGTTGGTTGACGAAAGCGTTTCAAGCTCATGTCGCCAACTCGTCAACTGTAGGGATTTCTTTTCTAGCTTAATCCGTGTTTCTTCAGTAATCTTTTGGATCTTTACTGCGTCGTGTGATATTGCCTGACCAACGAGGACAGTTGCTTTCTTCATACCCTTGTGCTTAAACATTTGCACCTTTCCACGTGCGCCAGGCGACAACGCTCGGAACTCAGCTGTTGTGAGACCTTGGAAGTAAATAACACAAAACCCGTCAAAATCTGCATTAGCAATCATGTAGATGTAATCTAAAGACCCTTTGTTCTTTAAAGTGTCATGATCCGTTTGAAACGCAATGGAATTTGAACTTTGGTGAGGACTAGTTAGTTTGCATTCTATTTCAATTGTATCTTTTTCGCAAACAACTTTAATGTCTGGTTCGCCAGTTCGGCCATCAGAAACAACGTCCTTATATAGTTGAGTTTTCATTAACTCTTCTGCAAGGAACTTTTCCATAGGTGCCGACATCAAAATGTTTCGACGCCCCCTGTTTGAAAACAGGTCCATGTCATGCTTTTCATAGATTGTTTTGAGATCAGAATGAAAACTTATCATTCGTCTGCATGCGTCGATTGCCACTTGTCTAGTTAACGGGATGTTCATAATTTACTCCTGTGATTTACCACATTGAATTATAAACACCAAAACTAAAGTTTACAATTAATTTTGTGATTTTTCTGCTATTTTATTTACCATCTCCGCGGACTTTGTGAGACCCTTTGCGCGTGCATCGAGCTTTCGCTCTAGCCCTAAAATAGTACGAACCTCGTCATAAGTTTCAGGGGACAAACCTTCCTCAAGATATTTCATACAAGCAAACTGATAAACTTCAACTTCTACGATTGGCGCTGGGTCTCCGTTTTCGTCTGGCTCAAACTCGCCAGTTTCCTGTGTTCCTAAGAAAAAAAGAATCCCAGGCATCTCTTTATCTTTCGGGATCGTAATAAATGGTAAGCCATCAGTAAGACCAGAGTTTTCGTATTCTTCATAAACAATCTCAGGTACCCACATACGTTTTTCAAGTGACATCACAGTCTCCTATATTCATTAGTGATAATACTAATAATAATACGTATTTTCGATTTGTTTATTGTGCTTTTGCTTTCTTTTCAACTTCTGCAATCTTTGCAGTTGCTTTATCAAGTCTTTCAAAAGCTGCTTCCATGGAATTCAGCAGCTGTTCTCCTAAAGGAGTTTGTTCTAATAACTTCAATTGTTTTTCTTCTAGACCGTCAAGTATCTGTATTTTAATTTCTTCGACTGTGTCATTTATACTTTCTATTGACTTAATACGAACTTCAGTGAATTCTTTTTCATAAAGTTTTTGTGCAATAAAAGTCTTAAGCTTCGCTTCATCTTCGTTAAAATCTTCAGCCTTGGCTCCTGCAGCCTCGATAAACTTAGTAAGGCCTTCCTTATCTTTAATCATGTCATCAATCTGGCTTTCCATGCCGGAAACTATTTGGCTTGCATTTAATTTTTTAAACTTTTCCAGCTCTGCTTTTTTTATTGCTTCAACAAATTCTTCAAACGTTGATGCTGTTGCGAGATCAGCAGTTTCTTTAATCTCTTGTTCCAGAATGTCAACAAGGCCAGTTATCATTTCATCCCTGGCTTCAACATAGGGTCGGCCGACCTTTTCGTTATATTGTGTATCAAATCCTTTTTGTTTTAGATATCCGGTAAAAGCCATGGCTTCGTCTTTTTCAGCTTTCTGATCTTTCTCTTCTTCTTCAACAATCAGGTTATTTACACCCTGCACTGATTCGCCAAAAGGATTCAATGATTTAACTGCAGATATGGGTCTTGCTAACAACAAAAATTCAAGTGTTTGCCACCACTTGCCCTTTGATTTTTCTGCTAATTCTTCGTCAGAATCACGCATAGCCTTGTCATTTAGAGTTGCAAACCCACCTAATTTTGCAGCGTTCTGAGAAACGCCTTTTAACATTTTGCCGACAGGTATTGGACCGAGTTTAAGATTTGTAAATCCATATTCGTCCATAAACTTGCCAACAGAATCTGGTGTCACCTTGCCTGAGACTTCACGTACGCTGTATGCCATCATAGGGCCAGGAGCAACTGCCCATAAGATCGCATGGCCCGCAGCTCCGACCGGCAACTTTTCTAATGCAGCATTTACCTCGTTATCAATAGCCTCTATTTTCTTTTTATTATCGGCCATTTTTTTGTAATACTCTGCACTTGTTAAAGTTTGACCGAGCGAAAGTTCAAGAAAAAGATTAAGGTTTATAACAGTTCTTTTCAATTCGCCTTTTAATACAGCACCAAAGTCTTTCCACGGATCGAGTAATTGGCCTAAATTTAATTCACCCACTTGAGTCTCCTATTCTACTTTATAGTAATTATGCACAAAGTGGCAAAATGTAAAAAAGAGGACCATTGGTCCTCTAATTTATTCTTTGTTTTGGTAAACAAATTTATTTTATGCCGGCAAGTCTATTCCATCTTTCAATGAGAAGATCTGCGTTTTGCTGCTTAGACTCCATATACGGTTCGTTCAAGTCAACCTGACCAGATCGAAGCAATTCAATTGCATCATTTAAGTGTCCTTTTTTCTTACTGATGACTGGCATATCTGGTCTTGCAGGAAAACCAGCTGGGACAGAAAGAGTAAGTTGACTGACGTTTTCTGCCATCTTATTAGCTGCTGCCTCGACAGCACCTTCTCCAGTGGTTTCTGAAAACTTTTCACAAGCTGCAAGAACATCTGCAGGAGTTAATGCTTGTTGCATATTGCCATCATCATCTTTGTAGAACGTTCCTTTTTCAGCATATTCTTTCAACTGGTTTAAGATTCCAGCTTTATTGAATTGGTCAAATCCACCAGACCCTTCCTTGCCTTGAGTAATTCCAAGTTTAACAGTAATCATATTTAGTGCTGCAATCATTTGCTTAGCTGGAAATTCAACAATAAAACCTCCAACCTGAGCATTAGGATCGACCATTCCAGAAGCGATCCAACGGTGATGGCCATCCATAATATGGTTGTCACTGGTAATGATTGCTCCAAGATCTCCACCAGGGCCGGTTTTAAATGGTGGTTTATTTAAAATAGCGTTAAGAGCAAAAGCTACAGCTTTGCCAATGTTCATCGAAGATTGTGACGGCTTAAGATCTTTGCAGGGTTTTTGGCCGGCTGCTGCTTGTACAACGTCATCATCATCCACTCCATCGTCGTCTCCGCCTGTAACAAGCTTTTCAGCTTCTGGGCCAGCTTTAGCTGCAGCATCAGAAAGTTTAAGAGGAAATCTTGAATCGTCAACACCATCCGGGGATGCGTCTTCAAAAAGAGATTTTTTAGCATTCTCAAGAATACTTTTGAGTTGTCTTTTTCTTGTCGAGACTTTATTTTCTGACTCGATCTCTTTGACGGTTTCTAAAACAAGTTTTCGTAGATCGCTCGATTTGATTTTCTTAGCCATTAGTATACTCCTTAATTTCTACTGGTATTAATTATGCGCATATTTTCGTTTGTACATATTACATAAACAATTTTTTCTTCAATCTATTTCTTTGGTTTCTTAAACCTTTTAACAGACCGTTATAATAGACACGGTTTTCAGTGCCACAACTATATCCTTTTCGATGATACTCTGCATCGTTGATCCTTGACTGAAGATCTTCATAGCAAGCTTCCGAACCTGCTTGAACCATAGTACCGTCCATGCAGCGATGCATGTCTCTGCCCTCTCTTACCATCGGTTCAATGTTGTCGCTGTGATATGGATCTTGCTGATTTTTAATCAATGCCTGATAATCATCATGATCTCCATTTAGAAAGTCTGCATACCCCATTTGGTAATATGGATCATCGCTGTTCATTGGTAGATCATCTCTGGCGTCCTCATAACCTATCATATAGTCAACAGCTGCATTACCTTCGTTTATAACACCTTCAAAAAGTGAAGCAGCTTGAGCATCCGACTTCATTAAAATCTTCTTAACGATGGATTTTTGTTTTGAGGATAGACCCCGGCCCTGTTGGAGTTGACCTAATACAGACTGTAAAAAATTGTTTGGCTTGGCCTCGAGAGCAGCTTTAACTGCCGCAATCTGTTCTGCATTTGCTCCGGCGCCAACATAAGAAGTTTTGCGACGGTAACTAGATCTACGAGAACCGCCATAACCGCTGGACATTGACTCGCCACACTCTTCGTAAGCCTGAGCTTTACTATATCCCATACGCATATAATCTCTAATACAGTCTGCAGCCTCTTCCTTTAGGATAGCTTCGGCAATAATTTTCCTGATTTGTTTTCTTGTAATTTTCATGAGTAATCCTCGATAATGTTGCTAAGCGCAAATTCAATTGCTTCTCTTATTTTATCCGTTTCAACTCTAGTTAAACCTGTGGCTGAGCCACCACCAGATGTTCTAAGGTAATCTTCGACATCATCTACCAACAAATCATATATGTAGTTTCCATTAAAGATGCCATGCTGAAATGTTTCACCGCGTACTTCTTGAAGCTTGGCCTTTTCTTCTTTTATGATTTTCCTAAGTTGGAGCTTTGAGATTTTCATTTTAGTCTCCTAATAAGATTTAATTCTTTTGATTTGTTTGCCGCTTCACCAACTACAATTGGTGCGTCATCTGAGTTGTCTTTTTTCTTCTTTTTCTTGACTTTTATTTTTTTTGTAGAAAGTTCAATTCCATAATCGTCAGGCTGCGGTTCATCGGAAATGTCACCTTTGGTATTAACACCGGAGATAATATCTGCCATTGCTTGCGAAAAACTAAACAGGGCGACGCGTTCTTCGCCTGAGAGCGAATCAAAGTACTGTTGGAAATTTTTTCTTACCGTTTCATCTTTAAGCGATTTTCCAGATCTCATTATGTTAAAAAGCTCAACGATGTCTGCAGCCTTAACCTTGGGCATCTGTCGTTTCTCCGGGGCTTCGTCTACTTCAGCTTTTTTTGTAGCTTTAAAACCTTCGAGCTCTTTCTCTTTTTTCTTTTGTACGGCCGCCTCATCATTTGGCAGGCTCTCGACTATCGCCCTTTTAATTAACCGGTCTATATCAAGTCCTAGAATTTTTCGATTAGGCATCTTTCTGCTCCAAATTTAGCACCAACTGGTAACCATAATTACTATGTTCAAGTAACTTATACGTTCCAGAAAATATATTTTTGCAATTTAAATTTAAATTATCGATAGTTAGAGTGCTGTCCTCTGACGTTATTAGTTGTTTTAATAATGAAACGTCTTGTACACCCAACGATATTTCAAGCAATTGCATGCTTTCAAATAACATGTGGACAACAGGCAAACTAAAACTGGTTTCTCCGACATTCAAATTTGCTATAACCTTGGCTTGGCGGGTTCGGAGGCTTTGATCGCCAACCCTCGCTTCCAAGCCTTCACTCATCATCAG